>Ga0163144_10000036_pt1 | contig 273855 bp, 277 predicted proteins | sample OliLak19BULKMAT1_FD_123175 | JGI IMG/M metagenome (GOLD analysis project Ga0163144, IMG submission 123175) | Freshwater microbial mat bacterial communities from Lake Vanda, McMurdo Dry Valleys, Antarctica - Oligotrophic Lake LV.19.BULKMAT1 | ecosystem: Environmental > Aquatic > Freshwater >... | reverse complement strand
GTGCGCTTGCCCACGAGGTAAACCGGGACCAGCTTCGTATCGGCGTCCAGCGCCACGAAGGTCCATTGATCGCCAACGCGGGCGCGGTCGTCTTCGCGCGTTACTCGGGACTGCTTCTTTCCTACGTACGCCCAAATTTCGTCGGCCTGCAGCTTTTTACAGGTCAGCTCGCGCATCTCTTCGTCCATGATCTTGGCGCAGACAGCACCGACGCGAAGCGCCAGCCGCATGATCGTATCGCGGTGCGTGTCGGTCATGCGCTCCATGGAGCGGATCGAATTGCCTTCAACCAGACCGGCGATGATCTGGGATTGCTTGGCGAGGGAGAGGCGGCTCATGGGTTGTTCCGTTCTGCTGTTGTATGCAATGTAGTTGACACGCCTCGCGCTGTCAATGAGAGTGCATACATGGATTTCAAAAAAGCGACCGACGTCCTTTGCGACGGCGTCACACATCAGGAATTGGCCGAAGCATTGGGGGTGTCCCTCGCGAGCGTTCGGCAGGCGCGTCTAGGAAAGGACGCGAAGGCTCACCGCGCTCCGCCGGCAGGGTGGGAGCGTGCCGCGCTCAAGCTCGCCGAGGCTCGCGCCAAGGCGATTCAGAAGCTCATCGACCAGTTGAGGGATGTTGGATGAAAAGCTGCCCGCTTGTCGTCATCGAATGGGAAGACAGCATCCGCCCCGCGTCGTCGTGGACGTTCCTGGCTGACTACGCCGCAACGCCGCCGCCGAGGATCTCGTCGGTCGGGTGGCTCATCGACGACGGCGCCGACATGAAGGCGCTAGCGCCCAATGTCGGCGGGGACGAAAACAGCGCGCAGGCCTGCGGGATAATCCGCATTCCTACGCGCTGCATCGTCTCAGTTCGGAGACTGAAGGAGCCCGCTAGGGCTTCTTCTTCTGGCCCCTCTCCTCGTCTTGCGAGAGCGCCGAGCCGTACACACGGGCGCGCTCCGAAGCGGTGAGGTTGTCCTTGCTGAGGCCGCGAGCGGCGAGCGTGGACACGGGCGGTTTGGTCGTCTTCTTCGCCATTTGGCGATCCTTTCCTAATATCCGTTCTTGACGGATTCATCGAGAGTCGATATGTGAAAGAGATCGGCGGCGACGAACGATGCGGTTACGCTATTCCGCACCGCTCGCCTGACCCGCTAACGTTTTAACGTGCGAGTTTTGCGCACTGAGCAACACCTGCCTTTCCGGTTACGCCCGGGTCGAGGGGGCTGGTTAGCGGTCGCGAACCGCCGTTTATGGGCCGCAGGCGCTGATACGCCTGCGGCCCAATCTCTATGTGGCATCGTTGGAATGCTCGATCGCAACGCGACCCGAAGCGTGGCGCTGGTCCTCTGGCACGAAATACCAGTCTTGATGACCCTCGCGTCTCATTCCGCCTTCTTGAGAAAGGCGATACAACGACATCCCGAATGTTTTTGAGTGAACTTGCCGCCCCGTTGCGTCCTCGTACGCGCGCTTCAGTTGCGAGGCGCGCACGGGGTTTGGAAACGCGATCCGAGCCCGGTCGAGTATAAACTCCTTCACGGTCTGGGATTTGGGGTTCTCGGACGAGGCCATCTCCGCGACGGCGTCGAATTCCCTTTGTAATGCTGGAGGCATCGTCGGCGCCTTCGCCAATTCTGAAGCCAAGTCGAAGCCGAACAGATCCGCCGTCGAGTAGCAGCGGTTCGCCATTTGCTGGAGATGGGTCTGTCGTTGGTTCAGTGCGTCCACCTCGTGGTAGAGCGAATCCAACCGCAACTGATTGTGAGCGTGCTCGTTGGCGATGTCCCGAAACAGCTGGATCGTTCGGCGGACGACCGCCTCTGTGTCCTCGTCCATGTGATTCGCCCTTGATCATGCCTCCAGATACCATCTTGATACGGTGCCCGTCTACAGGGGGTGGAGTCCAGAACAAACAACGCACGCCGTAACTGTGTAAGGTTTCGTTAACTGATTCCCATTGGAACGGGTGGAAGGAGAGGAAATGGAGGTTTCTGCGGATCAGCTGAAGGCGGCTATTGAGGGCATGCACGGCGGCGAGGCCATGCTCGTCCAGACCGTGCCCGTCCATGAGACCTTCGGCGCTGACACGGTCTGGGAGGGTCTTGTCCACGTCTTCGACCTGTCCGGGCATCCTAAGGCGACGCGTGCCTATGCGTGGTCCTCGCCTATCGAGGGAAGCGAGCGGCGGAAGTTCTATGCGGTGCTGCATGTCCCGCCTGTTGTGTCGCCAGTGGACGCCGTGAGAGCGTCCATTGTGGCGGATCACAGGGGGAAGGCATGAAGGAAGCGGACAAGAAGCGCGATGCTCCAGCGCCCCACCATCCTCCGTTGCTGCTGCAAATAATTGGTGTGCTTATCGCGCTGTTTGGGTATCCGACGTTTATGTATTGGCAGGCCAAAGCAAAGGCCCAGCACGCGCACGAGATATGCGACAACGACCGCGCAGAGGCCGCGCGCGGAGGGCCGCCGGTTCCCAGCGGATGCAATCCCTAACGGACCGCACTTAGGACACTACCGATGTTCGCAGCGTGGTTGAGAAATCCGTCGATGGCGGCAAGGTGGCGACCGAGCGCGCGATCCTTGCCGATGCATTCATAGCGCTGCACGTCGGCGCATGCCGCGAGAAGCTCCCCGGTGATCTGGTCGATGAGCGCACCGTCGATGTCGGCGCGCGGGTGTTCGATGAGGGGCGCGCCGTATTCGCCGGTGACGGCATTGTAGGCGTAGAGCGCATTGAGATCACGGCCAGCGGGGCGCGCGGAGACGTATACCTGGCCCACGCCCGGCGCGGCGTTGTACGGTTCGAATTCATCGGCGTTGATTGCGGCGGCGCGTTTTTCCTCGAAGAACTGGATCCATTCCCGCGTGCCAGGCGTGCGCCGGAACATGCGGTAGCCGGAGTTGCGATACATCTCGTCGCGCCGCAGGATCGGCGTGCCGTGGAGATCGAGCGCCCAATAGGTCGTATTCCAGTTGCCGACTTCAACCCGCTGCACGCGGCCCGTGTTGACGTTGGCCTTCCAGAGCGCGAGCCCGATATCCGCGTAGGCGGCGAGCAGCACATGCTCTGGATCATGCGGCAGGCGACTAACGAGCTTTGTCGCTGCGTAGGAAACGGCGAGGCGGCTGGTCTGGTTTTCGAACATGGTGACGGTCGCGCCACCCGTACGCGGCGAGGACAGCACGCGAGATATCCAAGGCGAGTCGTCTTCGCGGCGCACCAGCTTGAACCTGGCGCCGATGAGGAGGCGCTCGTCGTTCTTCCAGCCCACCCATGCGAGCCCGACGCCCTCCGCCTCGACCGCCCTTTGAACCGTGCTCCATCGACCGGTTTGCCGATCGAAAACCACGAGCATCTGAGCGTCTTCAAGATGCTTGATGCCCGCAATGTAGCGGCCGGAGGGTGACAGCGACGCGCTGGTGAAGTTCGGGCCCGCGGCGAACTGCTCGACGGTCGGCCGGGCCGGTGCGACGGCGGCGGCCGGCGCCGATGGAGCCGCCGGACTCTGTCCTGCAGCGCCGCTTGCGCACAGGACCGATAGCGCAAGCGCCGCAATGCACTTTTTCAGCATATCCCATCCCCCGCCACGCCCCTGCCTAGCACGCCGAAAATCGCGCAATCAATCTCAGGTCCGCAGGCATTGACGGGACGTCGTGTTCCGCGACAGTTCGGATCACGGGAGCGCCCGGGGCGCACAAGGGGAGCTCATGCGCGGCGCGCGGTCTGTCATTCCGGTGCTTCTTCTCGTGACCCTTGCCCTCGCGGCCTGCGGCGGCGACGCGAAGCCGCGCGAGAAGGAACACGAGCGCTTCCCCACCTCCGAGGATTTCTCCACCGACATCATGAGGCGTGTCGCACTCACAGCCGCCGGCGAGACGCCGTGGCGGTTGTCGGCGTTGGAGACGCCGCGCGCGGCGCCGGCGTCGTGGCGCATCGTGGTGGTCACCGGTACGCCGTCGTGGTCGGAGTTCTGGGCGCCGACGCTGGCGAAGATCGGGCCGGACCGGGAGATGATCGTCGCCGACCGACCGGGCTTCGCGGCAAGTGATCCGCGCGGCGCGGTGACGCGCATCGAAGCGCAGGCGCAAGCGCTCGAGGCCATGCTCGGCGACACTCCAGATCAGAAAGTCATTCTCGTCGGCCAGAGCTACGGCGGACCGATCGCTGCGGTGCTGGCCGCGCGCCGGCCCGACAAGGTGAAGGCGCTGGTGCTGATGAGCGCTTTTTTCGGCGAACGCGGCCCGACGATCCGGCGCCTCTCGGCGCTCGGCAGTCTCGTGCGTCCGGCCTTGCCGCGCGACATGAAAAATGCGCTCGCGGAGATCGACAACCAGACGCCGCAACTGCCGCAGGCCCGCGCGGCGCTCGCTGAACTCAAGATTCCCGTCATTGTGCTGCACGGTGACGACGACGATTTCATTCCCCTCGCCGCAGCCCAGCGTCTCGCCGCAGCAGCGGGCCCGCGCGGCGAATTCATCGCAGCGCCCGGCGGCGATCACTTTCTCAATGCGTGCTGCGTCGACGCCGTCCTGGCGGCGGTAGAGCGTGGCGTCACGGCAGCGGAGCAACGATCATGAGTTTCCTCACGCGACGTCCCTCGCTCGATGTACTGTCGACGAAGGAAGAAGGCGACGAACGTCTGCGGCGAACGCTCTCGTGGCCGCACCTGATGGCGCTGGGCGTCGGCGCCATCATCGGCACGGGCATCTACACGCTCATCGGCGTCGGCGCGGGGCTGGCGGGACCGGGCGTGATGCTGTCGTTCCTGCTTGCGGGCGTCGTCTGCGTGTTCGCAGCGCTTGCGTATGCGGAGCTGGCGTCGATGATGCCGGCGGCAGGAAGCGCCTACACCTACAGCTACGCCGCGCTCGGAGAGTTCGTGGCGTGGCTCGTCGGTTTCAGCCTGCTGCTTGAATACTCCGTCGTGTGCAGCGCGGTCGCGGTGGGCTGGTCGGGCTACGCCACGGGCTTTCTCGAAGGCATAGGCGTCACCCTGCCGGAAGCCTTCACGAAAGGCCCGCACGCAGGCGGCGTGTTCAACCTGCCGGCAGTGTTCATCATTGCGGTGGTTGCGGGCCTGCTCGCGCTCGGCACGCGCGAAAGCGCGGCGATCAACGCGTTCCTCGTGGTCGTGAAGCTCGCGGCGCTCGCGCTGTTCGTGGCGATTGCGCTGCCGGCCTTCAACGCCGCCAACTTCGAGCCTTTCTCGCCGTTCGGGTTTTCCGGCACCAAGATCGTCGACGGCGAGATCGTGAAGATCGGCATACTGCCGGCGGCCTCGATCATCTTCTTTGCGTTCTACGGTTTCGATGCGGTGTCCACCGCCGCCGAAGAAGCCAAGCGTCCCGAACGCGATCTCGCGCTCGGCATCATCGGCTCCATGGTGATCTGCACGGCCATCTACATGATCGTGGCGGCATCCGCACTCGGCGCCATGCCCTTCGGCGATCTCGCGGCGAGCAAGGAGCCGCTGGCGCAGGTGGTGCGCGATCTCGGCCAGGACACGGCTGCAGCCGCCATCGCGGGCGCGGCTGTCATCGCCCTGCCGACGGTGATCCTCGCCTTCATGTACGGCCAGAGCCGCATCTTTTTCGTCATGGCGCGCGACGGCCTGCTGCCGCAGAGTCTCGCGAAGGTGAACAAGCGCACCGGCTCGCCGCTGACCATGACCTTCGCGACGGCCATTTTCGTCGGCGCCATCGCGGGCTTCTTCCCGCTCGATGAGGTTGCCGCGCTCGCCAACGCGGGCACGCTTGCGGCCTTCATCGCCGTCGGCGCGAGCCTCATGGTCCTGCGTCTGCGCGAGCCTGCCCGCGCGCGACCGTTCAAGACGCCGCTCTGGTTCATTGTCGGCCCGCTCGCCATCCTCGGCTGCGGGTATCTCTTCTACACCCTGCCCGCAAAGACCCAGCTCTACTTCCTCTACGCCCACGCGATCGGCCTCGTGCTCTATTTCGCGTGGGGTTTCCGGAAGAGCCGGCTGGCATAAGAGACGGAGGAACGTCCATGGCCATCACCCCGCTCTCGCGCATCATCGCGTTCTGGGCAGCCCAGCAGCCCGATCGCGTCGCCATTGATCACCTCGGCGACACGGTGACGTGGGCGGCGTTCGAGGCGCGCACCAATCGTCTCGCGCGCGCCTACGAAAAGCTTGGCGTGAAACAGGACGACTTCGTCACCATCGCCCTGCCGAACGGCATCGAGTTCATCGAGGCGTGCTTCGCCACGTGGAAACTCGGCGCCACACCGCAACCCATTTCCGCAAAACTACCGAAACTTGAGCGTGACCAGATCGTCGAACTCGGCGCGCCCTCGCTCGTGATCGGGTGCGCTCCGGGCGAATACGCGCCGACGCCGTGCGTACCCGAGAACTTCACGCCCGATGCATCGCTCGCCGACTCCGAACTCCCGGAGCGCATGGCGTCATCGATCAAGGCGATGACGTCGGGCGGATCGACGGGACGGCCGAAACTCATCGTCTCGAAAAATCCCGCCGCGTGGGATCCGGAAGTCGCGTATCTGGAGATCCAGACGCAGGGCGTGATGCTCATCCCCGGGCCGCTCTATCACAACGGTCCGTTCCTCTGGTGCATGATCGCGCTGTTCAAGGGCTGCACCGTCGGTCTCACCACGCGCTTCGATGCGGAGGAAACGCTGCATCACATCGACCGGCTGAAGGTCGACACGGTTTACATGGTGCCGACGATGATGCGCCGCATCTGGGCGCTGCCGGAGGAAACGCGCGCGAAGTACGACGTCTCGAGTCTGAAGGCGCTCTGGCATCTCGCGGCGCCGTGCCCGGCGTGGCTGAAGGAGTGCTTTATCGAGTGGCTCGGGCCCGAGGTGATCTGGGAATTGTACGGCGGCACCGAAGGTCAGGGCTCCACGACGATTCAGGGCACGGACTGGCTCACGCACAAGGGTTCGGTCGGAAAGCCTGTCGCCACATGTGAAATGAAGATCGTCGGCGAGGAGGGACAGACATTGCCGGCCGGCGAGATCGGGGAAGTGTTCCTGCGTCCGCTCGAAGGCCCCGGCACGAGCTACCGTTACATCGGCGCCGAAGCGAAGGCGATCGAGGGCGGCTGGGAAAGTCTCGGCGACATGGGATGGATGGACGCCGAAGGCTATCTCTATCTCACCGATCGCCTCTCCGACATGATCCTCTCCGGCGGCGCCAACATCTATCCGGCGGAAGTGGAAGCCGCGCTCGATGCGTTTCCCGGCGTGCGATCGTCGGCCGTCATCGGCCTGCCCGACGACGATCTCGGCAACAAGCTGCACGCCATCATCGACCGCCCCGAAGGCCCGGCCGACGCGAACGCGCTGCAGGCCCACCTCGCTGACCGTCTCGTGCGCTATAAAGTCCCGCGCAGCTTCGAATACGTGTCCGAGCCGCTGCGCGACGATGCGGGCAAGGTGCGGCGCAAGGATCTGCGCACGGCGCGGGTGAAAACCTGAGGCGCCATGCAGTTCACAAAGCGCCTGCGCGCGCCGGTCATGAATGGCGACGTGACCTGCAGCGTGCGCATCTGGTTGCGCCCGCAGGTGAAGGTCGGCGGCCGTTACCGGCTTGGCCCGGGCTTCATCGAGGTCACGGCCCTGCGCCAGATCGACCTTGCCGACGTCACGCCGGCGCTGGCGCGGCGCTCCGGCTTCCTCGGCGTCGTCGATCTGCTGAAGACCGCAAGGCACGGCGCGGGAGAGACCGTCTATCTTGTGGAGTTCGTCTGGCGTGACGGCGCCTGATCAGGCGCTTTCAAACGGGCGCCCAACCCCGCCGTTGCATCCCGCCCCCGCCTCCGCTATAGCCCCGCCTTCGTTTCCAGGAGCCCCCGCCCTGAAGCGCCCTCGAGGTCTTGTCTTGGGGCGGCGCAAGCATTGGCGGCGGGGCTTTCCAAGCATCGAGAAGGACCAGGGTCGTGGCAGGCATCGTTTTGACGGTCGACGTTCGTGAGAAGACCGGCACGGGCAACGCCCGCGCGACCCGTCGCAAGGAGCAGGTCCCGGGCGTCCTCTACGGCGGCCCCCGCGGCCCCGTGGCGATCGAAGTCGCCAAGAAGGAGCTTCAGAAGGCGCTGCGCGCCGGCAAGTTCATCTCCCACATGATCACGCTCGACCATAAGGGCGAGAAGCAGCCGGTCATCCCGCGCGCCATCCAGTTCCACCCGGTCACCGATGAGCCGCTCCACGTCGATCTCTACCGCGTGGAAGAAAACAGCGTCATCGACGTGGACGTCCCCGTCCACTTCAAGAACCAGCTCGACAGCCCCGGCCTGAAGCGTGGCGGCGTGCTCAACGTCGTCGAGCACACGATCCGCCTGAAGGTGAAGGCCTCGGCCATCCCGGAAGAGATCGTCATCGACCTCACGGGCCTCGACGTGGGCGCGGTGATCCACCTTTCGGCGGTGACGCTCCCGGCTGGCGCGACGCCCGTCGTGAAGGATCGCGACATGACGATCGCCTCGATCGGCGGCCGCATGGCCGAAGCCGCCGAGGAAACCGTCGAAGCCGCACCGGTCGCCGCTGCGGCGCCGGCAGCGGACGCCAAGGGCGACAAGAAGGGCTGATACGGACTTTTCTTCCCCCGTGTTCGGGGGAAGAACCCGGCGCAACCGGGGGATGGGGGCACGGCCCGCGCCCCCTCCGTCTTCGGCTTCGCCGAAGCCACCTCCCCCGTTTCGCTGCGTTCACGGAGGAGGAAACACGCATGCTTCTCCTCGCCGGCCTCGGCAATCCCGGCCCCAAATACGCAAAGAACCGCCACAACATCGGCTTCATGGCCGTGGACGAGATCGCGCGCTTCCATCGTTTCGGGCCGTGGAAGAAGCGCTTCCAGGCCGAGTGCGCCGACGGCGAGATCGCCGGCGTGAAGTGCCTCGCGATCAAGCCGCAGACCTTCATGAACGAGAGCGGGCGCGCCGTCGGCGAGGCCGCGCAGTTCTTCAAGATCAAGCCCGCCGACATCATCGTCTTCTATGACGAGATCGATCTGGCGCCCGGCCGCTTCCGCATGAAGACCGGCGGCGGCGCTGCGGGCCACAACGGCATCCGCTCGATCGCGGCCAGCCCCATCGGCCCCGACTTCCGGCGTGCGCGCATGGGCGTCGGCCACCCCGGCCAGAAGGAGCTTGTCCACGGCTACGTGCTGAGCGATTTCCACAAGGCCGATGCCGCATGGGTCGAAGCCCTGCTGCGCGCCTGCGCGGACGCGATGGCCATGCTCGTCGCCGGCGAGGACGAGAAGTACCAGGCCGAAGTCCTGCGCCTCGCCCCCGCCGACAAGGCCGGCGGCCGTGGCGGGCGAGACGAATAGCGATCATGTCGCCCGAGGGCGCTAAGTGGGTTCCTGCGTAGTCTTCCTAGCCAAGAGCCGGACGTAATGTGGACCACGCCTCAACGACCATAGCACCGCAATGACCATCCCGCCCAAGATCATGTTTTCGGGGAGAGGCGCCAAACTCGCTGCCAACTTTCCCGGTGCCAGCGCCCAAAGGGATAGCAACAAAAGGCCGGCGCCACCGAACGCGATGCTCATGGATGCACTGATGCCAAATCGATCCCAGATATCCATGCGGTCCTCGATACCAGAGACGCCTTGCATTGCTACCGCACACTGTCCCGCCTAGGTAGCTCGGAACATGCTGCAGCTCATCCTCCTATGGACGCCATCGTTGCTGTGCGGCCTGCACGCCGTGCGCTCCGGCCGCGCGCAGCCGTGGCTTTGGATCCTCGTGATCGCCCCGGGGATCGGGCCGCTGATCTACGTCTTCGCGATCCTCGTGCCGGAATGGATGGGCGGACGCACCGCCCGCAAGCTCGGCGGGGTCGCGCAGAAGGCGCTCGATCCCGAACGCGACTACCGCGCCGCGAAGCTCGCGCTCGAGGACGCCGAGACCGTGGGCAACCGCATGCGTCTCGCCCAGGCCGCCGCCGCACTGGGACGCTGGCCGGAAGCCGAAGCCGCCTGGGATCAATGCGTCATCGGCCAGTTCAAGGATGACCCGGTCGTGCTTCTCGGCCACGCCAACGCGCTGCTGGAGCTCGGCCGCTATGAGGAGGCGCTGAAGCGGCTGGAATCGCTCTCCGCCCTTGGCAAGGAAAATGACACCGGGCCCGTCGCGCTCGCCTACGCGCGCGCCTATGAGGGTCTCGGCCGCAACAACGACGCCGACGCGCCCTTCCGTTTCGCCGCCGACCGCATCCCCGGCCTCGAAGCCGCCTGCCGCTACGCCGCCTTCCTCGCCAATACCGGCAAGTCCGAAGAAGCGCGCATCGCGCTCGGCGAGATCGAGCGGCGCTACCAGAAGATCAACCCCCAGCTCCGCGTCCTCGACCGCCAGTGGCGCGACATGGCGGCGAAGGCCGTGGTGGCAGCAAAGCCAGTGTAACACTGGCCCGTGTTGCACGGGTCTGCCGGATGGGATACGGTGGCGTATGGCAAACGTCACGATCGCCCTTGACGACGACACCCTCACCCGCCTGCGGTGGGACGCGCAAAAGGCGCAAAAGAGCGTCTCGCGCTACATCGCCGATCTGATCGCGGCCGATCAGGAACGCCTGCGCCAGGAAGGCGTCGCGGCGATGGAGGCGTGGCTGGCGGGGCCTCCGCTCAATTTGCTGAATGACGATGGCACTGCGCCTAGCCGGGAAGAGTTGCATGACCGTCCGTATCCTGGTGGACACCAACATTTTCCTCTACAGCCGCGATTTCCGATTTCCGACCAAACAGGCTCAAGCCTCGGCGTGGCTGAGGACCCTCACGCTTTCGGGAGTGATGGTGACGAGCCAGCAGGTGGCGGGCGAGCATCAGAACGCGGCCGTCAGAAAACTCGGAAACCCGCCGGCCATGGCGGCGGAGGAAAGTCGTGAACTGCTGCGCTGGTGCCCGGGCGTCTTGCAGGTCGCCGACACGCACCGCGCGCTCGACATCCAGTGCAGGTTCAAGACGCAGTGGTGGGACGCCGTGCACATCGCCTTCGCGCTCGCGAATGGATGCACGCATTTCCTGACCGAGGATCGCATGTCGGCGCGTGAAATTGCGGGCCTCCCGCTCGTGGACCCGTTCGAAGTCACCCCGGACGCGTTTTTCCGGCAGTCAGATTGATCCCGTCAGAAGCGCCTTGATTTCGGGCGTTTCTGAACGCTGTCGCCGAGATTGGTGACGCGCCCGCGCACACCCGCGCGCTGCATGGCCTCCAGCGCCTTGTCCATGTCCCAGTGCGGCACCCGCAGGACGCGGTCGGCAGCGTTGAGCGCGCCGAGGCGCTTGGCGGCGCGCTCCATGTGGATGACGGACCCGGAACGATCGACCTCCACGACGCGCTTGCCGTCCTTGGCCTGCTTGTGGAGACGCCTTCGCCTTGCGAGCGGCGGCTCCTCAAGAACGTCGCCAAGACCATACTCCCAGTCGTACCGCATGCGTGCGCGCGCCATGCCGCTCTCCGCCCGATCCATTGACTGGACCATCGCGCTACATGTGTTCGCGGGGATCGCCAAGACTTCTGTGGGCAACCCGGATTTTCCGCTTGCAGCCGTCCGCGCTTGAAAGGCCGGGCCGCTTCGCGCATGACCCCGGCCTAATTTCATTCCGGAGACGGCGTTGGGTTTCAAGTGTGGCATCGTGGGTTTGCCGAACGTCGGCAAGTCCACCCTCTTCAACGCGCTGACGCAGACTGCGGCGGCGCAGGCGGCGAACTATCCGTTCTGCACCATCGAGCCCAACGTCGGCGAAGTGGCGATGCCGGAGCCGCGCCTGCCGGTCCTCGCGAAGATCGCGGGCTCGAAGGAGATCATTCCGACGCGAATGAACTTCGTCGACATCGCGGGCCTCGTGCGCGGCGCCTCGAAAGGCGAAGGCCTCGGCAACGCCTTCCTCGGCAACATCCGCGAGACGGACGCCATCGTCTATGTGCTGCGCTGCTTCGAGAACGACGACATCACGCACGTGGAAGGCCGCATTGATCCGATCTCGGATCTGGAGACGGTCGAGACCGAGCTGATGCTGTCTGATCTCGAAAGCCTCGAGAAGCGCGTCATGAATCTCGAGAAGAAAGCCAAGACCGGCGACAAAGACGCCAAGCTCACGCTCGAACTCGTGCTGCGCGCCAAGGCGCAACTCGAAGAAGGCAAGCCCGCGCGCAAGACGAAGGTCGCCGATGACGAACGAAGGGCCTTCGAAATGCTGCAGCTTCTCACCTCGAAGCCCGTGCTTTTCGTATGCAATGTCGACGAGAACGACGCCGCCAAGGGCAACGCGCATTCCGAACGTGTGACCGAGCGTGCGAAACAGGAAGGCGCCGAGTGCGTCGTCATCTGCGCGCAGATGGAAGCAGAGCTCGCCGCCCTCGACGAAGCCGAGCAGGCCGAATACCTCGCCGCAGCCGGCCTTTCAGAGCCCGGCCTCGTTACGCTGATCCACGCCGGCTACAAGCTGCTGGGTCTGCAGACGTATTTCACTGTCGGCCCGAAGGAAGCGCGCGCCTGGACGATCCACAAGGGCGACACCGCCCCGCAAGCGGCCGGCGTCATCCACACGGATTTCGAGAAAGGCTTCATCCGCGCCGAAACCATCGCCTACGACGACTACGTGAAGTTCAACGGCGAACAGGGCTCGAAAGACGCCGGCAAGATGCGCCTGGAAGGCAAGGAGTACGTGGTGCGCGACGGCGACGTCATGCACTTCCGGTTCACCTCGTAGGCTTCAACCCGGCGACAAGCGCGAGCTGCTCGGCGAAACACGCACGCTCTTGTCGGCGCCCCTGGCTAGAAACCAGACGCGGTTCAGGCGATAGTCGATGGTAATCGCATCGAGCTGGCCAATCACGTCCATGCCGAGCAGCAACGCGGGTGTCTGTTCCAGTCGCCATATGCGGAAGACGTGCGTGTCCGCGAACAGGAGCTGCATTTTCGTTATGTTGCCAGCGCCGACGCGCAGCCGCGGCACCCACAACACGTCCGCCATCACGCTGGGACCGACGGCGCCGAACACGATCGTCCGGCCTTCGCTGCGGGTGTGCGCGCGCCCGGCGACGAGCGCCGCGCGCAAGGCGCTGTTGCCGATGGACCGTTCCGCGCCGGTGTCCACGACCGCTTCGACCTGCACGCCCCCCACCCGACCGCGCACGAGCGGCAAAAGGCCGAAACGCATTTCCGCCGGCAGCGACGTCGACTCACGTGGGCGCGCAGGCGCATTGCGCGAGTCGGAAATGTCGATGCGGTTGCGCCGGAAATCCACCGACAGACGCGTGCCCGCGAGATTGTCGGCGCCGAGCATGCCGTCGGCTTCCGCGTGCACCCGGCTCGACACCACCGGCATGTCCACGTTGCGTCGCACGATGCGTCCGATGCGCAACTCGCTCACGCGGGCGATCGGTGCGAGTTCAGAGCCGGTGACGCCGTGCACCACCGCGCGATCGCCCGCGCCGACTCCGATACCGAGCTGGCGCGCGGTTTCGGGCGAGAGCACCGTGCGGTTGGCGCCGGTATCGACAATGAAGAGAAACGGTCCGCGCCCGTTGAGCCAGACCGGCGCCATGATGCGCCCAATACCGTCCGTGGTGGTGGGCGCGGCGTAGACGACCGGATCGACGACCGGCGCGCCCGGCGGTGAGGAACGCTCCGCCGCTGCGACGCCGCCCGGCGCGAGCGCCAGTCCGGTCGCCGCCACGAGGCAAGCGCGCAGCACATTCCATATCCGGCGCATCTCGACGCTCCACTCCCCGGCGCCATCTTGCGCCCGACTGCGGCCCGCGCAAAGCGCTGATCGACAAGGGTTGGCGCCGTGGCGGCGAATGTGCTGGCCTTCTCTGCAGACCACATGGCACATGCGGCGCGTGACCTCTCCCGCATCGGGGCCTGCGCCCCCCGCCATCCGCATGCCGACCACGCCCGAGCTCGTGGCCATGGTGGCGGCCTTCATGGCGCTCAACGCGCTCGGCATCGACATCATGCTGCCGGCGCTGCCGCAGATCGCGCATGACTTCAGCGTGCGCGACGGCAACGATCGCCAACTCGTGATCATCGTCTACATGCTGTCGTTCGGCGTGGCGCTAGTGTTCTACGGGCCGCTGTCTGATTCCTACGGCCGCCGCCCGGTGCTGCTGTGGTCGATGGGACTTTACCTCCTCGCCACCATCGGCTGCGTCGTGGCGCAGGACTTCAACACCTTCCTCATCGCGCGCGGGGTTCAAGGCGCCGCCGCCGCAGCCGCGCGCATCATCGCTGTCGCCGTCGTGCGCGACATGATGAGCGGACGCGAAATGGCGCGGGTCATGTCGTTGTCGATGATGGTGTTCATGGTGATCCCGATCATCGCGCCCGCCATAGGACAGCTCGTGCTGCTGGTGGGGCCGTGGCGCTGGATGTTTGGATTTCTCCTGCTCGGCGGGCTGATCGTGATGGCATGGACGTGGTTTCGCCTGCCGGAAACGCGACCGAAAGAACTGCGCACGCCGTTGCGTCTGGCTTCCGCACTCGCGAGCTATGCGGCGATCGCCAGGGAACGTCAGGCGCTGGGCTACGCCATCGCGAGCGCCTTCCTGTTCGGCGCACTGATGGCCTACATCACCACCTCGCAACAGATCTTCGCCGAGCACTACAAGATGGGCGCGATGTTCCCGATCGCGTTTGCGAGCGTGGCGCTGACCATGTCGATGGCGTCCTTCATCAATTCACGCCTCGTCATGCGCCTCGGCATGCACCGCATCGGCCACACCGCGCTCATCGCCTTCACGCTGATGAGCGCCATGCACGGCGCCATCCTCCTGCTCGGACCGACGCCGCTGTGGTTCTACCTTTTGGCGCTCGCGCTCACGATGCTGCTGTTCGGCATGATCGGCGCAAACTTCAACGCCATCGTCATGGAGCCGCTGGGCGCTCGGGCCGGTGCGGGCGCGGCATTTTACGGATTCGCGACGACCGTCGGCAGCTCTCTTGTCGGCGCGGGGATCGCGGCCATGTATGACGGCACGCCTGCGCCCTTCATTCTCGGATCGGCCGCCGTCGGCGCGCTGGCCCTACTATTGCTTTTCGTCACCGAACGTGGCAAGCTCTTCGGTGCAAAGGCCTCCCTTTCCTAGGAGATCCAACCGCGTGAGCCTCGATCACATCTCCATCGGCGTAACCAACATGAAGCGCTCGAAGGCCTTCTACGATGCGGTGCTCGCGCCTCTCGGCATGAGCGCGGTGATGCCGGTCAGCGTCGGCGGCAATCTCGTGGGCGTGGGCTACGGCGACAATCCGGAGCATCCGGTGTTCTGGATCGGCCTGCCGATCAACGGCCAGCAAGCGACCATGGGCAACGGCGTCCACATCGCGTTCGCATCGAAGACACGCGAAGCGGTCGACGCCTTCTATCTCGCCGCGCTTGACCAGGGCGGCATCGAGGACGGCAAGCCCGGCGTGCGCGAGCAGTATCACCCGAACTACTACGCCGCGTTTGTCAGGGACCCCGACGGCAACAAGATCGAGGCCTGCTGCCACGCGCCGGAATAGCACCGCGCTAGAATTTCCCACTCGCCCGCGCCGCGTATTTACCCTTCTCAACAATCGTAAATTGACATGTTTCCTGCATGATCCGCCGTCTCAAGCGGTGCGGATAATCGTGGGCGGCGTACAATGAACCAAAATGGCACAAGGCAAGCAGTGGCGAAGGCGATCGGGCAGATCGACATGATGCAGGCGGGCTTCATCGCCGTCGCCCTCGTGCTCGTCGCCGTCGGATCGCAGGAGCCGTTCCTCGTGTCGCGAGTCGTGCTCTTCGTCCTCGCCGTGATCGTATGCGTCGCGCCGTTCGTGTTCCTCGCCGTCGGCCGCAAGCGCGACGAGAAGGAACAGGCGTTCAACGCCGACGCACAAGCCAAGCGCCAGGAGCAGACGCGTCGCGAAATCCGCCGCATGATGAAGGCCGACGTTGAAACGCTACGCTTGCGCGTCGGCGCCAACGATGACGCCGAAGCGCGCCGCAAGGCGGTCGCACAATATGCCAACGAAGAAATCCTGCCGCAGGTCTCGCATTCGATCATCGGATCGGAGCGGGCCATGTGGCTTCAGGAAGCGCAGGTCCATGCGCAGGCCTTGCTGGACGCCCCACCCGCAGAGCCGACGCGCCTGCTGATCGACGCCTGCCTCGGTCGGGTTTCCGCCGCAGGCTGGGACGCCGCCACCGAAGGCGACAGCGTGGTCGTTCAATCGGAAGGCGCGTGCGCCTACTTCCAGTGCCTGCACGCCGATGCGCCGATCGACGTCGACGCCGTCGACGCCTTCGTGGCCCGCCTCAAGGCAGCGCATGTCCGTCGCGGCGCCATCGTCGCGCACCAGACCTACACGCCCGCCGCCCTGCAACACGCACGCGCGCACGGCGTCGGGCTGATCCGCCCGGCCCACGTGACGACGTTCCTCGAATGGGCGGCCCGGGCTTCCGCACCGGTCCAGAAGTCGGCCTGAGCGACCTTCGGGCTACTTCAACTGGTCCATCGTCGTGATGATCGAGCCGACGAGGCCGTAGTCACGCGCCTCCTCCGCCGTCATCCAGTAGTCGCGGTCCGTGTCGGCCTTGATCCGCTCCAGCGTCTGGCCGGTGGCGGCCGCGTAGATCTTGTTGAGCCGCTCACGCATGCGCAGGATTTCCCGCGCCTGGATCGCCACATCGGACGCTGCGCCGCCGACGCCGCCGCGCGGTTCATGCAGCAGAAAGCGCGTATTGGGCAGGGAGTAACGGTCGGCGCGGTCGGCCGCCGCAAAGATCAGCGAACCGGCCGAAGCCGCCCAGCCCGTGGCGAGCATGCGCACGCGCGGCTTCACGAACTTGATCATGTCATGGATCATGTCGCCGCTCTCGACGTGGCCGCCGGGGGACGAGATCACCAGCGTGATCGGATCGTCCTTGGCCGCCGACAGCGCCAGCAGCGAATCCGTGATCCGCTTGGCCTGCTTGTCGTTGATCTCGCCCGTGAGCGTCAGGATACGGGCGTCGAACAGCGCCTTGTCCGCCGCGAAGCCCGGCAAGGGCGGCGGGGTCTCATCGGGCTTGGTTTCTTCGTCGTCGAGACGGTACGTCATGGTCGCCTTTCCGGGGAGTTCTAGGCTCCTCAGATGGACGGCTGCGGAGGCTGGTGCAAGAGGCGGAGCGGCGCATTGAAAATCGCATCATTTGATGCTATTTGTGATGCATCATGCGTACGACAGTCACCCTCGACGACGATCTCCTCGCCACGGCGGAAGAGTACACGGGCATCACCGAACGGAGCGCGCTCATCCGCGAGGCGTTGAAGCGGTTGGTGCAACAGGAAGCTGCGCGCCGACTCATTGCGCTCGGGGGAAGTGACCCCGATGCACGCATACCGCCCCGTCGGCGCTTTCCGGCGGACACGGTCGATACGTGATCCTGATCGACAGCTCGGTCTGGATAAATCATCTCCGCGCCCCGAACGCTGGTGTGTCGGCCTTGCTGGACGACGGCGCAGCGCTGACACACCGCTTCGTCATCGGGGAGTTGGCGCTGGGGTCGATCAAGGACAGGCAAACAGTCATCGCCGCGCTCGGAGAGCTCCCGCACGCGCCGGTGGCGACCGATGCGGAAGTCCTCGCGCTGATCGAGACACACGCGCTGCATGGCTCCGGCGTCGGCTACATCGATGCACATCTGCTCGCCGCGACGCTGCTTGCGCACGCGACACTGTGGACGGCAGACAAGCGCCTCGCCGCGATGGCGCAACGACTAGGCGTTGCTGCGCCATCAGCGTGAACGGTCAGCCCGCCAGCCGGCTTTCGTCGAGGCCGTACTCGCGCAGCTTGCGGTAGAGCGTGGAGCGGCCGATGCCGAGGCGCCGGGCGATCTCGCTCATGTGACCCGCATAGTGCTCGATGGCGAACTCGATGAGATCGCGCTCGACTTCTTCGAGACGGCGCAGATGCCCGCCTTCATCGAAGATCGGCACCGGCGGCGCATGCTGCTCGACGATCGTCACCGTCATCGGCGCAGACGGCGCTGCATCGTTGGCGGCTTCATACGCGCCCACAGGCAGTGAATCGTTGGCCGCCGAGAGCTGACGCGGACGCACGCCCGCGATCTGCGGGAAGTCTTCCGGCTGCAGCGTTTCGCCCTCGCAGAGCACCACGGCGCGGAACACCGAATTCTCAAGCTGGCGCACATTGCCTGGCCAGTCGAAGCCGACGAGCATGTCGAGCGTTTCCGGTGCACAGCCACGCACTGCGCGGCCTTCCTCGGCGTTGAAGCGCGCGACGAAGCGCGTGACCATCGCCGGAATGTCCTCGCGGCGCTCACGCAGTGGCGGGGCCTCGATGGGGAATACGTTGAGACGGTAGTACAGGTCTTCGCGGAAGCGGCCTTCGGCCACGAGTTTCGCCAGGTCCTTGTTGGTCGCCGAGACGATACGCACATCGACCTTCACCGGCCGCTTGCCGCCGACGGCATCTACTTCGCCTTCCTGCAGCACGCGCAGCAGTTTCACCTGCATGTCGAGCGGCAGTTCGCCGACTTCATCGAGGAAGAGCGTGCCGCCGTGGGCTTCCACGAACTTGCCGGCGTGCTTTTCCACTGCGCCCGTAAAGGCGCCCTTCTCGTGGCCGAACAGGATCGACTCGACGAGGTTCTCCGGAATCGCGCCGCAGTTGACGGCGATGAACGCGCGACCCGCACGCTCGGATGAGCCGTGCACCGCACGCGCCAGCAATTCCTTGCCGACGCCGCTTTCGCCGGTGACCAGAACCGGGATGTTCGACTTCGCCGCGCGCTGCCCCATGCGCACGACCTGTTTCATGATCGGCGCATCGGCGACCATGTCTTCAAACGTCAGAACGCCCGCAGCCTTCTTCTTCAGGCGCGTGACCTCGACCTTCAGCGTGGACAGCTCCAGCGCATTGCGGATCGAGACCATGATGCGTTCGGGGCTCGCCGGCTTCACGAAGAAGTCGGTCGCGCCCGATTGCATGGCCTGCACGACCGTGTCGATGCCGCCCGAAGCGGTCAGCACGATGCACGGCAGCGTCGGGCGACGCATGCGGATTTCCTTGAGCGTCTCGTGGCCATTGAGGCCCGGCATCACGAGATCAAGCAGGACGAGATCAATCGCGGGATCATCCTCGACGAGCGCGACCGCACGGCGGCCGTCCTCGGCCATCATCGTCTTCAGGCCGTTGCGCTCGACGGCGGCTTGCAGCATGCGGCGCTGCGCCGGATCGTCATCGACGATCAGGATGGTCTTGGCCATTTGGTCCACCATGTTCCCGTTGGACGCCTCTGACGGGCGCCCTTGTTTCACGGACCTTACCGGCAGGTTCCAAAGGTCGCGTTAAAATGGGACATAAAAACCAATCATTTTCGTTGGTTAACCGGCATCAACGATCTGCCTGTCCGCCCTGCGACACTTCACGCGCGTGAAAAGACCGTCGCCGACGCGACGGCGCCACATGCACGGCCTATCTATCAGACATGAGTGAAGACGGCCCCAAGGACCCGGAACGCAATCGCCTCGCCGCCCGTGCAGGCCGCTTTGCATCAGTGGGGGCCAACGCCGCCGGCGCCGTCGCATCGGCGGGCATGTCCGCCCTCTTCGGCGGGGATGCCGCCGACAAGCAGATCGCCGCCGCCATGAAGGCGGCGCTGGGGCGCACCAAGGGTCCGCTCATGAAGGTCGCCCAGATGATGGCGACCATCCCCGACTTCCTGCCCCCGGAGTTCGCCGAGGAATTCTCCAAGCTGCAGATGAATGCGCCGTCGATGGGCTGGCCCTTCGTGCAGAGGCGCATGCGCGGCGAGCTCGGCCCCGACTGGGAAACCAGGTTCCAGTCCTTCGAGCGCGAGGCTGTGGCGGCCGCGTCGCTCGGCCAGGTGCATCGCGCAGTGCTGCCGGATGGCCGCGCGGTCGCGTGCAAGCTGCAGTATCCCGAGATGGCGAGCGCGGTGGAAAGCGACATCGGCCAGATGCAGGGCATCATCGGTCTGGTGAAGCGCATGAACCGTCTGCTCGATCCCACGGAGATGGGTCTCGAGATCGCCGACCGCCTGCGTGAAGAACTCGATTACGAGCGCGAGGCCAGGCACATCGCGCTCTATCAGCTGATGCTCGCCGAACGCCCCGACATCCGCCCGCCGGAGCCGGTGCTTGAACTTTCAACAAAGCGCCTTCTCACGATGAGCTGGCTAGAAGGCCGCCCGCTCAAGAGCTTCCTCGACGCCGATCAGGAAACGCGCAACCGCATCGCCACGTTGCTGTTCCACGCCTGGTGGGGACCGATGGCGCGCTACGGCGTCATTCACGGCGATCCGCATCTCGGCAACTACACCTTCCCCGAGGACGCCGCCTCGCTGAACCTGCTCGACTTCGGCTGCGTGCGCATCTTCCCCCCGCGCTTCGTGCAGGGCGTGATCAATCTCTATCGCGCGCTCGATGCAAACGATCTCGATGCAGTGAAGCGCGCCTACGAAGACTGGGGCTTCGGCGGCCTGAACGACGGCGCGGTAGAGGCGCTGACGGTGTGGGCGCGCTTCATCTACGGGCCGATGCTGGAAGACCGCGTGCGCCGCGTGGCCGAAGGCGTGAGCCCCGGCATGTACGGCCGCCGCGAAGTCATCGACGTGAAGACGCGCCTCGCCGAGCACGGCCCCGTCACCATCCCCCGCGAATTCGTGTTCATGGACCGCGCCGCCATCGGCCTCGGCGCCGCGTTCCTGCATCTCGACGCAGAGATGAATTTCAAGCGCCTGTTCGAAGCGCAGATCGAACAATTTGAACTGGAGGAAGTCGCGGCGCGACAAGCGGCGGCGCTCGCGGCAGTCGGCCTTGTGTCGGATTGACGGCAGAGCGTCACCGCCTTGCGGACGTGCAATCAAAGAACCGGCATGCCACACGTCGCGGACGCGCCGCTGTCTTTGAGTCGCGTCTTTCAGGAGCGACCCTCATGCGCATCCTCGCCCTTCTCGCCGTTGGGGCCCTCGCCGCCGCGTGCACGCCGCCGGCGACGCAACCCGCGCAACAGGCGCAGTCGGAATGGGACATGGGGCCGATGCCGCCGGTCGCTGCGCTTTATGACGCCGCAGCGCCGCCGGCCACGCTCGACGAGCGCGACTATTACTTCACCAAGGATCTCGCCACCGCCCTGAGCGCGGCGAACTCGCCCGTCAATTTCGACTACCGTTCCTGGGCCAACGATCCGCAGATCCTCGGACAGACGTTCGGCCTCAGCGAAACGCCGCCGGACAATCGCGCCGAGGTCGTCACGCGCTTCACCTATCCGGGCGTCGGCGGCGGCATGATCGTGACCTACACGCTCTGCCGGATGGGCCCGAGCCAGTGGTCTATCGAGAACGTGAGCGGCCAGCCCGTGTCGGACGCGCCGGTCGAACTGCCGGAAACCCCGCCGTCCCTGCGTCAGATGCTCAACCTGCCGGCGACGTCGCCAGCGTGCGACTAGGGATCGGGGGCGGGGCGGACCAACCCGCCCCAAGGCTGACCGAACCCTTGCCTTCGCCCCCCCGTTCCGGTATCAGCCCCGCCTTCTCCGGACGTGCGTCCGGCGCATCCCTATTCACCCGCGAGCGTCCAATGAAGTCCGAAGGCCATCCCGACTACCACTTCATCACTGTCCAGATGACGGACGGGACGACCTACAAGACCCGCTCGACCTACGGGGCCGAGGGCGCGACGCTCGCGCTCGACATCGACCCCAAGACCCACCCGGCGTGGACCGGCGGCAACGCCCAGATGATGGACCGCGCGGGGCGCGTCTCGAAGTTCAACGACAAGTTCGGCGGCTTCATGCGCAAGAAATAAGCGCGAGGCGATCGCCAGCGTTTTTGGAAAGCCGCTCCATCGGGGCGGCTTTCGTGTTTCCGGGGTGTGCAATCCTCCTATTTCCGGCGTGACGGCCCATGGCCGCCAACAAAGTCGGTTTATTTTCACGCCCCCCTCGGCGGGTGTGCGATACTTTGCGTGGACGCTCGTCAGCCCGCGCGTGCGGCCCTTCCGGAAATCCTCGCAGCGCGCCGCGTATTGGCGCAGTCTGGCGCAGTCTGGCGCAGTCGACTGCGCGAAAGAGTCAGGGTCTGGCGGGGTTTTGGCAGAGTCCGGCGTGGTCTGGCTTAGTCTGGCGCAGATCCCTCAGACCGCCAGATTCGACGGCACTTCAATTTCCAGGTCGAGCAGCATCTGCGCGAAGCCCTTCGCGAGCGGATCGTTCCTGAGGCTCGCCGCGCCGCCGCCGCCGAGCGCCTTGGTCATCAGAAAGTTCATCGCGTTGAAGCCCGGCAGGTCGAAGCGCGTCACCTCGCCCTGCACGAGATGCGCGAAATAACCGCGAACGCGTTCCGCCGTGAGTTCGCGGCGCAGCACCGGCATGAGACGCGGATCGCGGGCGATGACGCCGATATTGGCGCTGTCACCCTTGTCGCCGCTGCGCGCCCAGACGAGGTCCAGCAGGCGCACGCGCGTCGTCAGCGCGTCCGCCGCAGACGTCGCGGGCGCAACAGCGGGCGTGTCGATCGGCGCCGGCAGTTGTGCGACGCCTTGCGCAATCTCCACCGCGATGCGCTTGCCGTCGATGACCACCACCGGATGCGCCGCGCCTTTTTCGACGAGGAACGAAAAGAGCCGCACCACCGGCGCAGGCTCCGGCCGCCCGCCGCCGAAATTGCCCGTCGTTCCCGGAGACCATGACGTGCCCGCCGGTGAAATCTCGCGCGCGAACATCTGCAGCGCGCGCTTGTCCGGATGCTTCACGCCGAGCTTCATCACCACTTCGCGCGCATCGCGCACGCGCGAATGCGGCCCGTATTGCTGCTCGGCGCCGAGAATTTCGATGGACGTTTCGGTGTAGTCGCCGACATTGTGTTCGCGGAACATCGCGCGGGTACGGGCGAGGATGGACTCCGCCGTGCGCTCTGCCTTCTTCACCGCATCGATGCCGACGATGGTGAGATCGCCGAACGCGCGCCAGCCATCCATGTAGGTGGCGGAAACCTTGTAGGTGCTCGTCGCTGGTCTGCCGCGCGCGCCCTTGACCTCGACGCGATCCTTGCCGACGTCCTTCATCGTCACCGCGCGAAAATCGCACGCGACATCGGGCACGACATACGCGGCCGGGTCGCCGATCTCGTAGAGCAGCTGTTCGCCCACCGTCGCCGCCGTGACGAGACCTCCCGTGCCATCGGGCTTCGTGACGACGAACGAACCATCCGCACGACACTCCGCGATCGGATAGCCGATGTCCTCCCAGCGCTCGACCTTCTCCCAATCGGTGTGCAGGCCGCCCGTCGCCTGCGCGCCGCATTCGAGGATGTGACCGACGAGCGTCCCCGCCGACAAACGATCCCAGTCATCGCTCTTCCAGCCGAACTCGTGGATCAGCGGCCCCAGCGCCATCGCCGAATCCGCGCAACGCCCCGTCACGACGATGTCGGCGCCTTCATCCAGCGCGCGCGCGATCGGCAATCCGCCGAGATAGGCGTTCATCGAAACGATCGTCTCCGGCATCGTCGCGCCGGAAAACATTTCCTTGTGGGAGCGCAGATGATCGAGCTGCGGCAGGAGATCGTCGCCTTCCACGTAGGCGATGCGCACATCGACGCCCTGCTCCGCCGCCAGCGCCTTCAGCGCCTCGACGCACGATTTCGGATTGATGCCGCCGGCGTTGGAGATCACGCGGATCTTCTTCTGCTTCAGCTCGCGCAGCACCTGCCCCATGGCGACGGTGACGAAGTCCCCCGCATAGCCCATCTTCGGATCGCGCCGCTTCGCATTCACCATGATCGACAGCGTCACTTCCGCGAGGAAGTCGAACATCAGGTAATCGACCTTCGCACGGCGCACGAGCTGCGGCGCCGCCACGCCACTGTCGCCCCAGAAGGCGGACGCGCCGCCGATGCGGACAATCTTGTCGGTCATCTCAATTTTCTCATGTCAGTTTCCCGTCCAGTTCGGCGCGCGCTTTTCCGCGAAAGAGGCAAGGCCCTCCCGCGCATCTTCCGTGAGCGCGACGAGCCGTATCTGCGACTCCGCGTGCGCGAGTGCGGCGTCCCAGTCCATGCCGAGCATCGCCGTCATCGCCCGCTTGCCAAGACGCAGCGCCGTCGGCGAACGTGAAGCCAGCTTCTCCACCATCGCATCGACCGCCGCATCGAGATCGGCATACGGCGCCAGTGCATTGACGAGACCGAGGTCGAGCGCCTCAGGCGCCATGATCGGATCACCCGTCAGGCAGAGCTCACTTAACTTGCGGGCCGGAATGTGCAGCCGGTTCTGCAGGATTGCCGCCACCATCATCGGAAACACGCCGATGCCGACTTCGGGCAGCCCGAACTTTGCAGCGTCCGAAGCAATCGCGACGTCAGCGGCGCCCAGCAGTCCCATGCCGCCCGCCATGCACGCGCCGTTCACCCGCGCGATGATCGGCTTGTCGCTGGCGATCATTGCGCGCAGCAGATCGGCGTAAGCCAGCCGCGTCGCGCCCGCATCCATTCGGAACGGCGCCGACTTCGGATCAAGATCGGCGCCCGCGCAGAACGCCTTCTCGCCGGCGCCCGTCAACACGATGGCGACGATCTCGCGATCGACGTTCGCCATCTTCAGCCCTTCGGCGATTCCTTCGACGACAGCGCCGCTCAACGCATTGCGCTTGGCTTCGCGGTCGATGGTGAGCACCAGCGCGCGACCGCGCCGTTCGCTGCGCAGATCAGCGTTCACGCGACTTTCTCCGTTTCAAGCTCGACGAGCACCTGCCCAGGCGCCACCTGTTCGCCGACGGCCACGCCGATCGACTTCACCCGCGCATCGGCAGGCGCGGTCATCACGTGCTCCATCTTCATCGCCTCCACGGTGACAAGCGCATCGCCTGCCTTCACGGCGGCGCCGGCCTTCACCAGAATTGCGGCGACCTTGCCGTTCATCGTCGCCGTCACGGCGCCCGCCTCGCCCGCCGCAACCGCGCGCACGGGCGGCGCCAGTCGCAGATCGCGGAAGCGGTAGTCGCCGCCGCCATCATGTGCGAGCCACAGCGCGCCGTCCGCAAATCCATGGACAAGGCGCATGCCTACTCCGCCGACACGCACATCGAATGCGTCGCCGGGCGCGCCCATGACGCCGTCGATGCGCAGCGATGCGTCGCCATGCTCCACTGTTGCGCCGCACGGATCGGCGCGCACGAGGCCCTCGCGCACGGCGCCCGCACCTTCGAGCTTCCAGCGCAGCGGCAAGGGCGCCGCACTCGACCAGTCGCGCCACTGCGCCGGCACAGCCTCCCGCGCTCCGCCGCCGCAGGCAGAAAGCCAGGCGGCGATCGCCCACATGGGATCGCTCGCCGCATCGCCCCGGCTGTCAGCCGTTGCAAACTGTTCGGCGAGGAACGCGGTCGTCACGTCGCCGCCGTCGTGAAACGCACTATTGCGCGCGAGCTTCGCGAGGAAGGCGCGGTTCGTCTCCACACCGAGCAGACGCGTCCCGTCGAGCGCCCGCGCCAGCGCCTCGACAGCCTCCTGTCGTGTCGGCGCGTGCACGATGACCTTTGCGAGCATGGAGTCGTAGTACGGGCTCACCGTCGCGCCGGCCTTCAGCGCGTGATCCACGCGCACCCCATGCGGCGGCGCCCACGCGATCACATCGCCGGTGCGCGGCATGTAATCGTCAGCGGGCGATTCCGCGCAGAGCCGCGCTTCGATGGCGTGACCGGAGAACCAGATGTCGTCCTGCGTGAGTTCCATCACCTCGCCGCGGGCGATGCGGATTTGCTGCTCGACGAGATCGACGCCGGTGATCATCTCCGTGACCGGATGCTCGACCTGCAGGCGCGTGTTCATTTCCATGAACGTGAACTGGCCCGCTGCATCGAGCAGGAACTCGATCGTGCCCGCGCCGACGTATCCGACCTTCTCCGCAATCATCACCGCACAGGCGCCCATGGCCGCGCGCGTCTTCTCGTCGAGCGCGGGGCTCGGCGCTTCCTCGATGATCTTCTGGTGACGGCGCTGAATGGAACAGTCCCGTTCTCCGAGATGCACGATATTGCCGTGCGCATCCGCAAGCACCTGGATTTCGATATGGCGCGGCCGGTCGACGGCCTTCTCCAGAATGAGCCGGGCATCGCCGAATGCTTTCTGCGCCTCGCCCGCCGCGCTTTTCACGGCATCGCCGAAGTCCTTCGCCTTCTCCACGCGCCGCATGCCGCGACCGCCGCCGCCAGCCGAGGCCTTGATCATCACCGGAAAACCGATGCCCTTTGCGGCGGCGCTCAGCGCGGCTTCGCTCTGGTCTTCGTCGTCGTAGCCCGCAACGACAGGCGCCCCCCACGCGGCCGCCTGTCGGCGCGCCGCCGCCTTGTCGCCCATCGCGCGGATCGCGGCGGGCGGCGGGCCGATCCAGACGAGACCTGCGCCTTCCACCGCTTCGGCGAATGCGGCGTTCTCCGAGAGGAATCCGTAGCCAGGGTGTATGGCTTCAGCGCCCGTCGCGCGCGCGGCGGCGAGAATCTTCTGCGCGTCGAGATAGGACTCCGCCGGCGACGCGCCGCCGATCCCCGCTGCGCTGTCGCAGGCCTCTACATGCGCCGCGCCGCGATCGGCGTCCGAAAACACCGCAATCGTGCGCAGGCCCAGCTCCCGGGCCGTGTGCGCGATGCGCACGACAATCTCGCTGCGGTTGGCGATCAGGATGCAGGAGAACGGGCGCCGCGCCATCAGCCTTCCCGCTTCGGCAGGATGCCCATCTTCTTGGCGATGATGCCGAGCATCACTTCATCCGCGCCGCCGCCGATGGAGAGCAGCCGCCCGTCGCGATAGAGCCGCGAGACGGGATTGTCCCAGGTGAAGCCCATGCCGCCCCAGTACTGCAGACACTTGTCGGCGACTTCGCGGGTGAGACGGCCCGCCTTCAGCTTCGCCATGGACGCAAGCTCGGTGACATCACCGCCGGCGACGTACATTTCCGTGGCGCGATACGTGAGCGCGCGCAGCGCCTCCACTTCCGTCTTCAGTTCCGCCAGCGTGAAGTGAACGATCTGATTGTCCAGCACCGGCTTGCCGAAGATGTGGCGCTCGCGCGTGTAGGCGATCGTTTCCTCGATCGCCATGTCGAGTCCGAGCAATCCGCTGGCGGCGCCGAAGAGTCGCTCCTCCTGGAACTGGAGCATCTGGTAGGTGAAGCCCATGCCCTCCTCGCCGATGCGGTTGCCCTGCGGCACGCGCACGTCGTCGAAGTGGATCTGCGCAGTGTCGGAGGAATTCATCCCGATCTTGTGCAGCGTGCGCGCGACCGTCACGCCCTTCGACTTCATCGGCACGCAGATGAGCGACTTGTTCCTGTGCGCGGGGCCGTCGGCCGTGTTTGCGAGCAGACAGATCCAGTCAGCCTGCGCGCCGTTGGTGATCCAGAGCTTGCCGCCATTGATGACGTAGTCGTCGCCGTCCTTGCGCGCGTTCGTCTTGATCGCCGCCACATCCGAACCAGCGCCAGGTTCGCTGACGCCGATGGAAGCCACGTATTCGCCAGCGATTGCAGGCGTCAGGAATTCCTCGCGCAGCGCGTCCGAACCGAAGCGCGCGAGCGCGGGCGTGGCCATGTCCGTCTGCACGCCGATGGCCATCGGCACGCCGCCGCATTTCACGCGGCCCATCGCCTCGGCCATCATCACGGCATAGCTGTAGTCGAGACCGGCGCCGCCGAACTTCTCGGGCTTGGTCAGGCCCAGAAGACCGAGCTTGCCCATCTTGGCGAACAGTTCGTGGGCGGGAAAGCGCTGCGCCTTCTCCCATTCGTCTACATGCGGATTGATCTCGGCATCGACGAAGCGATCGATCGTGCGGCGGATGGCGAGGTGATCTTCGGTCCAGTTCATGGCCGTGCGACTCCGAACGAGAGCGGGTTGAGGTTGCGCGCAGCGGCGGCGCGCGCAAGCGAGAGGCAGAAGGCGACGACCTTGCGGGTGTCGCGCGGATCGATGACGCCGTCGTCGAGCACGCGCGCCGAGTGGTGCAGCGCCGACTGCTGCTTCTCAAACGTTTCCACCACCGCGGCGTAGAGCTTGTCGATCTCGGCGCGGTTCGGCTCCTGCCCCCGCGCCTTCGCCCCGTCTTCCATGACGATGGCCATGGTGGTCGCGGCCTGCTCGGCGCCCATGACCGCGATGCGCGCCGTCGGCCACGAGAACGAGAAGTCGGGCCCGAAGCCTTTCCCGCACATGCCGTAGTTGCCCGCCCCGAACGACGCGCCGCAGATGATCGTCACCTGCGGCACGCCGGCGTTGGCGACCGCCTGAATCATCTTCGACCCGTGCTTGATCATGCCCGCCCGTTCCGCCGCCGTGCCGACGATGTAGCCGGTGGTGTTCTGCAGATAGAGGATGGGTTTTTGCGTCTGCGCGCAGATCTGGATGAACTGCGTGGCCTTCGTCGCCCCGCCCGGATCGATCGGCGCGTTGTTGGTGATGATGCCGATGGGCATGCCCATGAGGTCCGCGTCGATGCAGAGCGTGCCCGGCCCGTACGCCGCCTTGAATTCGAGGAAATCCGACCCGTCGACGATCCGCGCGACGACCTCGCGCATGTCGACCGGCTTCTTCCCGTCGGCGGGCATCAGCGCGATCAGGTCTTCCGGATCGCAGAGCGGCGCGGGTCCGTCAGGGACGGCGTCCAGATCGCGCGACCACGCCATCTTCGCGCAATGCTCGCGCAGAATGGCGATGCCGTGCGCATCGTCTTCCGCGATGTGCTCGGCGAGACCGGAGACGAGGCCGTGCATGTCCGCGCCGCCAAGGTCTTCATCGGTGGCGATTTCGCCGGTGGCGGCTTTCAGCAGGGGCGGTCCGGCGAGAAACGCCTTCGCCCGTCCGCGCACCATGACGACCATGTCCGAAAGACCGGTCATGTATGCCCCGCCCGCCGTCGACGAGCCGTGAGTCACCGCGAGCACGGGCAAGCCGGCCGCCGAGTGGCGACAAAGGTTGTAGAAATTCTTGCCGCCCCGCACGAAATCCTCGACGCGGTATTGCAACAGGTTCGCGCCGGCGCTCTCGATGAGATGGATGAAGGGCAGCTTGTTGAAGAAGGCGATGTCCTGCGCCCGCTGCATTTTCTCTAGGCCATAGGGCTGCAGCGCGCCGGCATCGATGCCGCTGTCGTCAGCCACCACGAGTGCGCGCACGCCGCCGACATAACCGATGCCGATGACGAGGCCCCCGCCGGGCACGCTCTTGTCGGGATCGGGCTTGTCGAAGAGGTAGCCCGCCAATGTCGACAATTCGACAAAAGGTGCGCCGGGATCGAGCAGGAGACCGAGCCGTTCGCGCGGCAGCAACTGTCCCCGCTTGGCGAAACGCGGGCCTGCCTTCGCAGATGCGAGACGCGTCCGCTCTTCCAGTGCGCGCAGGGTGGCGAGCGCCTGCTCGCCCGCCACGCGATTTCGGGCGGCGTCCTCGGAAGTGCGGAGAAAACGTGTTCGAAAGACGGGCATCCAACGGACGTTAGGCCGGTGCTGCAGTGGCGTCGAGCGGCGCCGTTGCGTCAGAGATTGGGAAGTGCCATGCGTCGATCCACCGGAGGGATGGATGAGACTTGACCTTATCGCGCTCGCGACACTTTCGCTGGTCGCGTGCGCAAGCACGCCGCCGGCGCAACCGCCGGCTGGCCCCCCGAAAACAATGGCCGACATCATTGCCGCATCGGACGCGGCCGAGTGGCGCCCGCTCGACCTGCCGTCCGCCTTGGTAATGACGCTCGCGGGCGGGCGTACGGTGGTGATCGAACTCAACCCGACATTCGCGCCGAAGACGACCGCCAACATCCTGACCATGGCCCGCGAGAAGTATTTCGACGGCCTGGCCGTGTTGCGTGTGCAGGACAACTTCGTCACCCAGTGGGGCGATCCGAACGGCGAAAGCGCGCAACCAAAATCTCTGGGCACGGCCAGCGCGAAGGTCCCGGCAGAGTTCTCCCGCGATCGCGCCGTTGCGCCCTTCGTGAAGCTGCCGGATGGCGACGGCTTTGCGCGCGAAGTCGGCTTCGTCGACGGCTTCCCCGTCGCGCGCAACCGCAATGCGGCGTGGCTCGCGCATTGCTACGGCATGGTCGGCGCGGGCCGCAACAATGACCCCGACAGCGGGCCCGGCTCGGAGCTTTACGTCGTCATCGGCCACGCGCCGCGCCAGCTGGATCGCAACATCACGCTCGTCGGTCGCGTGGTGCAGGGCATGGAACATCTCTCGGCGCTGCCGCGCGGCACAGGTCCGCTGGGCTTCTACGAGCAGCCCGCGCAACGCACCGCGATCGAAAGCGTGCGCATTGCCGCCGAACTGCCGGAGGGCGGCGTCGCTGGAAAACTCGAGGCGCTGCGCACCACGAGCGCAAGCTTCACGGCGATCATCGAGGCGCGCCGCAACCGTCGCGACGACTGGTACAAGGTTCCCGCGGGCCACATCGACCTCTGCAGCGTGCCCCTGCCCGTGCGGGCGAAATCCTGATGATGCTGCCGCGCTCTCTCCGTGTGATCCTCGTCGAGGACGAAGCGCTCATCGCCATGATCATCGAGGAGATGATCAGCGACCTCGGCTGCACCGCGATCGGGCCGGCCGCCACGCTCGATGAGGCGCTTTCCCTCGTGGCGTCGACGACGGACGCCGATTGTGCGCTGCTCGACATCAATCTGCGCGGCGCGTCATCGTGGCCGATCGCGGATGCGCTAAGGGCAAAAGGTGTCCCGTTCGCTTTTGTCAGCGGCTACGGTCCGGCTGGTCTTGAGCCCAAGTACAAGGGCGAAACCGTTCTGGCCAAGCCCATCGACACCATGCAACTGGAAACATGGCTGACCGAGGTTGCTTCACGCGGCGTCTGAGGATGCCTGCGCATCAGACCACCCGACCGCGTTCGTCATCGTCTCCCGCATGCCTTCGATCAGCGAGCGCGGCGTGAACGGCTTGGCGATGTGACGGTCGGCTCCCGCAGCGAGCGCCTCGTCGCGGTGATGCGCCATGGCGTTGGCGCTGAGGATCGCGACCGGCGTGCGCGCATGACCCTCCCGCACTTCTCGTTCGCGTAGGCGTCGGATCGCCGTCAATCCGTCCACGCCAGGCATCTGGAGATCCATGAGCACCAGATCGTAGTGTGCCGTCCGCAGCATTTCGAGCGCCTCGAGCCCATCATGTGCGACGCTGACGGTGACACCGTACGATTCAAGGATGAGCAACACCACGCGTTGATTGACGGGGTTGTCCTCCGCGAGCAGGACGCGAAACGCGCCGGCGCCATCGAGAGACCAGGGCGTCGCGATATCTGCCGACAGGAACGACGACGACGGCGCCGGCGGCACGGCTTCATCAATGCGTCGCATCGGCAGGCGCAGCCGAAACGTGCTGCCCACGCCGGGCATCGACGTCGCAGACAGCGCGCCGCCCATCATCTGCGCCAGCTGACGCGAGATCGCCAGCCCGAGGCCTGTGCCGCCGAACCGTCGCGTGATGTCGGCGTCCCCCTGGACAAAGCGCTGGAAGAGACGGTCTGCCGTCGCCGCATCGAAACCGATGCCTGTATCTCGCACCTCGAAGCCGAGGTGGGTCTGCGCACCGGAATGGACAGCATCGACAACGAGATCGATGGAGCCCTTGTCGGTGAACTTCACTGCATTGGAGAGCAGATTGTAGAGAATCTGTTTTACGCGCAGCATATCGCCGTCGTAGATTCCACGCGCATTTTCCGTGACGGTTACAGTGAATGTCAGTCCCTTGGCTTCCGCACTCGCCTGCGCCGCGCGAACAGTCGCGCACAGATCCATCGTGAGATTGAACGGGGCACTCACTATTTCGAGTTTTCCGGCTTCGATCTTGGAGTAGTCGAGCAGGTCGGAGAGCACCCGCTCGAGCAAGGTGGCCGAGTCCATCATGATGGCGGTGAGTTCGCGTGTCTCGTCGTCGCGCTCGCGCCACGACAGCGCGCCCGCCGCACTGATGACCCCGTTGAGCGGCGTGCGTATCTCATGACTCATGTTCGCGAGGAACGCCTGCTTCGCTCGGTTGGCAGATTCCGCCGCCTCCAGCGCCTCCGCGAGGCGAATCTCCTGCGCCTTGCGCGCCGTTACGTCGACAAGCAGGCCGTAGGAACGCACATGGCGGTCCGACGCATCTTTTTCGAAACCCGCAAACGCATGAACCCAGCGCGCCTCGCCGTCGGCACGGACAATGCGATGGTCGATCTCCAGCGGAAGTCCGCGCGCGAAACTGTCGGCCCACGCGGACTGCACAGTCTCGCGATCGTCGGGATGGATGAGGCCCCAAAAGCCGTCGCGCATGTCCTGCGCGATCTCGCGTCCAAACAGGCTGGCGGCGTTGCGCGAGCTGTGGACGCTGCCTCTTTCGAGATCGATGTCCCAGCTGGCGGCGTTCGCCACCTTCAGCGCCAGTTCAAGGCGCGCGGCGTTGGCGGCGATCTGCTCCTTGTCTGCGCGCGCCTGCGTGATGTCCTCGAACGTGACGATGACTTGATGCGGCGTGGTCTGACCCGGATCGAAGACCGGCGCAGCGTTGATGCGTATCCACCGCCGCTCATCGGGCGGCACCAGCACACCCATGACGACGCCGTTCTGACGCACGCCGGTGCGAACGGCGATGATTGCGGGGTGCTCGTCTGGAGGAAAATCCGTCCCGTCCTCGCGCGTCGTGCGCCAACGGGGATCGTAGTTGGTCCGGCCCAACAACTGATCCAGTTCAATGCCAAGTATGCGCGCGGCGGCTTCGTTTCCACTGACGATCTGGCCCGTGCGGTCGAGAACGCAGACGCCCTCGGCCATGGATTCCACGACCAGGCGATAGCGCACCTCGCGCGCAGCGAGCGCACTGAGATGTTCCGCCTGACCGACAGCCGCGGTTGCGCTCCGACGTAGTTCGATCTGACCGAGTGTGACGTTCGCCAGCCTTCGCAGGCCCGCCACTTGCGCCGTCGTCCATGCGCGCGGCACGTAGTCGACGACGCACAGAACGCCGATGCAGAACCCATCCGCCGTCCACATCGGGGCTCCGGCATAGCTGCGCAGATGCGGCGCTCCGCCAACATGGGGATTGTCGGCGAACCGATCGTCACGCGCGAGATCAGGGATGACCAACGGATCGCGCTCAAGTATGGCGTGCGAGCAGAAGGCCGTCTCGCGATCGATCTCGGGCAGATCGAAGCCACACGACGCCTTGAACCACAGTCGCGTCTCATCGGTCAGCGAGATGGCGGCCACCGGTGCGCCCATGATCTCGGCGGCGAGGGCGACGATGTCGTCGAAAGCGGGCTCGGCTTCTGTGTCCAGAATGTCGAGATCATGCAGCGCAGCGAGCCGCAGTGGTTCGTTGTGCGGTGTAGGTGCGCGCATCACGTATCCGACCGCTCCCGGCCGCTTGCCGGCCATTTCCACCGTCATGGCCGCAAGGCGTTTGCAATTCCTTTACGGCAAGTCGACAGGCCCGCGCCGCTCGGCCAAAGTCGCTTTCAACAGAGCCCCCCAAACAGATTTCAGGCCGGAGGAACGACCCCATGATCAAGACCCGCTTCACCGAGATGTTCGGCGTCCAGCACCCGATCGCGCAGGGCGGCATGCAGTGGGTCGGCAAGGCCGAACTGGTGGCTGCGGTCGCGAATGCCGGCGCCCTCGGCTTCATCACCGCGCTGACCCAACCGACGCCGGAGGACCTGGCAAAGGAAATCAAGCGCACGAAGGAGAAGACCGACAAGCCCTTCGGCGTGAACTTGACGATCCTGCCGGCCATCAAGCCCCCGCCCTACGCGGAGTATCGCGCGGCGATCATCGAGAGCGGGATCAAGGTGGTCGAAACGGCAGGCTACAAGCCGCAGGAGCACGTCGACGACTTCAAGAAGCACGGCATCAAGATCATTCACAAATGCACCGCCGTCCGGCACGCGCTGTCGGCGGAACGCATGGGCGTGGACGCGATCTCGATCGACGGCTTCGAGTGCGCGGGACATCCTGGTGAGGACGACATCCCCGGCCTCATCCTCATTCCCTGCGCCGCAGACAAGGTGAAGATCCCGATGCTCGCCTCAGGCGGCTTCGGTGATGCGCGCGGGCTCGTTGCGGCGCTCGCGCTCGGCGCGGACGGCATCAACATGGGCACGCGCTTCTGCGCCACGAAGGAAGCGCCGATCCACGACGCCTTCAAGCAGCAGATGGTCGCCAACGACGAGCGTCAGACCGACCTCATCTTCCGCACGCTGCACAACACTGCGCGGGTCGCGCGGAACGCCGTAAGCCAGCAGGTCGTCGCCATCGAGAAAAAGGGCGGCGCAACTTTCGAGGACGTGAAGGATCTCGTCGCAGGCGTGCGTGGCCGCGCAGCGCTCCAGACAGGCGAAACCGACGAGGGAATCTGGTCGGCCGGCATGATCCAGGGTCTCATCCACGATGTGCCCACGGTAAAAGAACTGATAGACCGTATCATGAGCGAGGCGGAGACATTGATCCGCAAACGCCTGGAGACCATGGTCGCCTGACGCCATGGAGCCGAGGGATGACGATACGATGGTTCAAGCTGGGGCTTGTGCTGACGGCGGCGCTCGCCATCGCGGCGCCCATCGGATCTTCCGCGCGCGCCATGGACATCCTCGCCCCACGCGACATCGCCTACCCGGCGCCGATCACACTTGCCGTTGACGCCACAGATGTGACGCGCGGCATCTTCAAAATCGAAGAGACCATTCCGGTCACCGGACCGGGACCGCAGACGCTTCTTTACCCGGAATGGTTGCCGGGCAATCACGCGCCACGCGGGCCGATCGACAAGGTGGCAGGACTGACCATCTCTGCCGCCGGCAGACTACTGACCTGGCGGCGCGATCCGCTGAATGTCTACGCTTACCACGTCGACGTGCCTGCGGGCGCCACTCAGCTGGACATCCGGTTCCTGTTCGTCTCGCCCACCGCCACTGCGCAGGGCCGCGTCGTCGCAACACCCGTGATGCTCAACCTGCAATGGAACCAGGTCGCGCTCTATCCTGCCGGCTACAACACCGCGCGCATTCCCTTCGACGCGCGCGTGACCCTGCCTGACGGCTGGAAGCACGCCTCCGGCCTCGACACCATCGCAACCGACGGCGCGACAACAAGGTTCGCGACCACGGATTTCACCACGCTCGTCGATTCTCCGGTGTTCGCAGGCAAATACTTCCGACAGATCGATCTCGACCCGGGTAGTCGAGTGCCGTTCCGCCTCAACATTGTCGCTGATCGCGCAGACCAGCTTGCCGCCACCGACGCCCAGATCACGTTGCACCGCGCCCTCGTGCGCCAGACCTATCGCCTTTTCGGACCTGGGCGATTCGCCCACTACGATTTCCTGCAGGCGCTTTCGGATTCACTCGGCGGCATCGGCCTCGAACACTTGCGCTCCAGCGAGAACAACAACGGCGCCGCCTACTACACCGAGTGGGATGCGACCGTTGCTGGACGCTATCTCCTCGGTCACGAACTCACGCACGCGTGGAACGGCAAGTTCCGCAGGCCGCGCGGCCTTCACACGGCGAGCTTCGACGTGCCTATGCAGAACGACCTGCTCTGGGTGTACGAAGGTCAGACACAGTACTGGGGCCACATCCTCACAGCGCGTTCGGGCCTATGGACCAAGCAGAATTGGCTCGACTCGATCGCCATGGTCGCCGCGACCTATGACAATCGCGTCGGTCGGTCATGGCGCGCGCTGAGCGACACGACCTATGAACCCATCATATCCGCTCGCCGCCCCGAACCCTGGCGTTCCTTCCAACGGCCTGAGGACTACTATTCCGAAGGCGCGCTCATCTGGCTCGACGCAGACACGCTCATTCGCGAACGCACCGGCGGTCGACGGTCGCTCGACGACTTTGCGCGCGCCTTCTTCCGCGCGCCGGAGACAGGCCTGACGTCGTCGCCCTACGATTTCGAGGATGTCGTTGCGACACTCAACACCGTCATGCCGTATGACTGGGCGACATTTCTGCGCACGCGCGTGGACGCCGTGGGAGGTCCGGCGCCGCTCGACGGCATAGCGCGCGGCGGCTATCGAATCATCTACGCCACGGAGCGCTCCGAACTCCAGAAGGCGCAGGAAAAGCGCGCCAAGAATGCCGACTTCATGTACTCGCTCGGCTTCATCATCGGCGAAGACAAGAAGCTTACGGAAGTTCTGTGGGACAGCCCGGCGTTCAATGCCGGACTTTCGGTCGGCGTCGAGGTCATCGCAGTCAACGGTGTGGCGTACGACGCCGACGTTCTCCGGCGTGCGATCACTGCGGCCAAGAGCGACGGAAAGCCTGTCGAGATTCTCATCAAGGCCGGTAATGGTTACCGCACGATCGCCGTGCCCTACGCTGATGGTCTGCGCTATCCGCGGCTGGAGCGCGCTGCAGGAACCCCTGACAGGCTCAGCGCAATTCTCGCCCCGCGACGCTGATTTGCGACGGGCGATGCGCGCAAGCTCTTGCTTGTGCAGAAGAAAAGCCCTGAAATGAATCCTTGGGATCAACCCTGAGGGGCAAAACCGTGCGTCAATCACTTCCGGCCGTGCTGGCGAGCCTTGCGCTCGCGGCCTGCGCGACGACGCAGGCGACAGAAACACCCAAGCCCGAATCGACGCCCGCGCCCTTCGCGTCGACCTACACGCCCAAGCCCTCGACGCCCGTGATCATTCGCGGCGGCACGGTGCTCGACGGCGAGGGCGGCGAATTCGCCAACGCCGATGTGCTGCTGGTGGACGGCAAGGTCGCCGGCGTCGGCGCTGCGCTCACCGCCCCCGCCGGCGCGACGGAGATCGATGCGCGCGGCAAGTTCGTCACGCCCGGCATCATCGACGCGCACTCCCACCTCGGCGTCTATCCCGCGCCGAGCCTGCAGGCGACGTCGGACGGCAACGAGCTTACGCACCCGAACTCCGCAGAGGTATGGGCCGAACATTCGGTGTGGCCGCAGGACCCAGGCTTTTCGCGCGCGGTCGCCGGCGGCATCACGACGCTGCATATCCTCCCCGGCTCGGGGAACCTCTTTGGCGGTCGCGGCGTGACGCTGCACCCCGTGTTCGGCGCGCGCTCCGTTCAGGAGATGAAGTATCCGGGCGCGCCCTACTCGCTGAAGATGGCCTGCGGTGAAAACCCCTCCCGGGTCTACGGTACGCGCAACCAGTCGCCGGCGACGGGCATGGGCAATGTGGCGGGCTACCGTCAGGCCTTCGCAAAGGCGCGCGAGTACGATCACAAGTGGGCCGAGTACCGCAAGAAGCTCTCCGCCTATGAGTCCGGTGACAAAAAGGGCGATGCGCCCACCGCGCCAGATCGTGATCTCGAACTTGAAACGCTCTCGGGCGTGCTCAACGGCGAAATCCTGTTGCAGTGGCACTGCTACCGCGCCGACGAAATGATCGTGGCGCTCGATGTCGCGCGCGAATTCGGCTTCCGCATCTCGGCGTTTCATCACGCAGTCGAGGCGTACAAGATCGCCGATCACCTCGCCCGCGAAAACGTCTGCGCGGCGATGTGGGCCGACTGGTGGGGCTTCAAGCTCGAAGCCTATGACGGCATCCGCGAGAATATCCCCTTCGTGCACGCGGGCGGCGGCTGCGCGATCGTGCACTCCGACAGCGAGGTCGGCATCCAGCGTCTGAACCAGGAGGCGGCGAAGGCGCTGTCCGACGGACGTCGCGCCGGCCTCGAGATCTCGCGCGGGGTGGCCTGGACGTGGCTCTCGCGCAATCCAGCCCGCGCCATCGGCATCGCCGACAAGACGGGCAGTCTCACCGTCGGAAAGGCGGCGGACGTCGTTGTCTGGTCCGCCGATCCGTTGACAAGCTATGCGGTCGCCGAGCGCGTCTACATCGACGGCGTGCCTGTCCACGAACGGGGGCGCGACACGACGCCCTCCGACTTTGAACTTGGCCAATCCTACCGGGAGCGCGCGCAATGATCCTTCGCAACGCTCTCTTCGCGGCGGTCGCCGCACTCGCTTTCGCATCGCCCGCCGCCGCGCAATCGATCCTGATCAAGGGCGGTCGCGTCATCACCAACACCGGCGCGCCGCTTGAACGCGGCGATGTGCTCATCAGCAACGGCCGCGTGACGGCTGTCGGCGCAAACCTCACCGCGCCCGCGGGTGCGACCGTGATCGACGCGTCCGGCAAATGGGTGACGCCAGGCGTCTTCGCCGCGATGAGCGAAGTCGGCCTGTCGGAAATCTCCGGCTCCGGCGCGCCGAACGATGCAAGCGTCACCGGCACAATGGTTTCCGCCGCCGCCGACGCGGGCCGCGCGTTTGATCCCATGGTGACGGCGGTGCCTGTCACGCGGATCGAAGGCGTCACGCGCGCAGCAATTGCGCCATCCGCTTCCGGCACCCTTTTCGCGGGGCGCGGCGCGCTCGTCTCGCTCGACGGCCGTCCCGACAGCGTCTTTCGGCAGCGCGCCTTCCAGGTTGTGGAACTCGGCGAGATCGGCGCCGATCGCGCCGGCGGTTCACGCGCCGCGCTGTGGCCCGTGCTCGAGGCCGCATTGCGCGACGCACGCGAATATCCAACGCGCTATCGCAGCGGTCAGGGCGGCGCGGTGCTGAGCGAGATCGATGCGCAGGCGCTGCAGCCCTTCGCGCTGGGACAGGGCCTGTTCCTTGTCCACATCGAACGCGCCGCCGACATCCGCGAACTCATCCGTTTCGCGCGCGCCAATCCTTCGCTGAAGTTCGCCATCCACGGCGGCGCGGAAGCGTGGCTCGTCGCCGGCGACCTCGCGGCGGCGAAAATCCCTGTGATCCTCGACCCGCTGGTCAACCTGCCAGACCGTATGGAGCGGCTCGCGGCGCGCCTCGACAATGCGGCCCTGCTTCACCGCGCCGGCGTGAAATTCGCGATCGCGCCGGGACCGGGATCTGTCGACGCGCATCAGGCGCGCCTTGTGCTGCAGCTCGCGGGCAACGCGGTCGCCAACGGCTTGTCTTGGGATGCGGCCTTCGCGGCGATCACAAGGACGCCGGCGGAAATCTTCGGCGTCGGCGCCGATCTCGGCACGCTTGCGGCGGGCCGCACAGCAGACGTGGTGGTGTGGGATGGCGATCCGCTCGATGTGCAGAGTGCGCCGACTGCGGTCTACATTGCCGGCCGCGCCATGCCGCTCGTCTCGCGTCAGACCCGCCTGCGGGACCGCTACATGCCCCCCGCGAAATAGCACCGGAATAAACCGCACAGGCCGGACGTTCTCCTTCCAACGAAGGAGAACGCATGCCCGAAAGGCGCATCTGTCCGGACCATGTCTTCTTGAGCCTCGGCTCGTCACAGGACCGCAACCTCACGCATGCGCGCGGCGCGGGCGAGATCGTGGAGATTGCGGGCTTCGAGGTGTGGGTCACGCAGCGCATAGAGGTCGCGCCGCCCGGCGAGCCGCGACAAGCCCGGTTCGATATCGCGACGCTTTCCGGTGAAACGCCGGCCTAGTGCCCCTTGCCCTTCTGCTCGCGCTTGATGCGCTTGGCGATGGACCAGCGGTGCACTTCCGACGGGCCGTCATAGATGCGGAAAGCGCGGATATCGCGGACGATCTGGTGCACGGGCGTGTCGTCCGTGGCGCCGCGACCGCCGAGGATCTGCACGTAGCGATCAGCGATGCGGTAGAGCGCCTCCGACACCGAAACCTTGGCGATGCTCGACTCCGGCCCGCCCGCGCCGTGACACCCATTCGAGCACCCAGGCGCACCAGTCGATCATCAGCTCGGCCTGCTTCAGATCGATTTCATTGTCGGCGAGCCTGAATCCGACGCCTTCGTGATCCACCAGCGGCTTGACGCAGGTTCATGACTATCGGGCGGAAAACCCCATGGCGCGCCCAGAGAGATTCGAACTCCCGACCCCCAGATTCGTAGTCTGGTGCTCTATCCAGCTGAGCTATGGGCGCGTTTGGGAGGGCGCTCTCTAGAGGACAATTCGGGCGCTTTCAAGCGCGCTCGACGTAGGCCCGTTCTCCGGCCAGCGCGCGGGCCTCGAAGACGCCGCGTGCGGTGGCGCGTGCAAGACAGTCCGCCGCCGCCGCGCCGAGGATGGTGAGCGCCACGGGAGCGGGATCGCCAAGCGGCCGCGCGCCGGTGGAGAGGACGAAGACGCAGTCGCCGTCGAACGGCGTGTGGACCGGCCGGATGGCCCGCGAGAGGCCGTCCTGCGCCATGACCGCCACGCGCTTGGCCTGCGCCGGCGTCAGCGCCACGTCGGTGGCGACCACGGCGATGGTGGTGTTGCCCCGGGGCGCGGGGTTCATCTTGGCGAGGCCCCAGTCGAAGGGATCGGCCGCGTAGTCCGCCGGCGGGCGGGCGCCGCCGAATTCGCCGTCGATCTCCCAGGGCCAGGCCCAGAAGGCGTTCGTGCCCGGCATGATCATGGAGCCGTAGCTGTTGGCCGCCGAGAGTGCGCCGACCACGCCTCCGCCCGGCATCTGGATGGATGCCGAGCCCAGGCCGCCCTTGAGGCCGCCGGCCATGGCGCCCGTCCCGGCGCCGAAGCTGCCCATGCGGACGTCCGTGGAGACCGCCTCCAGCGCCGCACGGCCGAGGTCGCGGTAGGGCGGCTCCCCGCCCCAGTCCTTGTCCCCGCCATTGGCGAGGTCGAACAGGATCGCGCCCGGCACGATGGGAGCCGTCTTCAGGCCCGGCGCGATGACGAAGCCCTTGCCCTGCGCGCCGAGGCTCGCGACGACCCCGTCCGCTGCCGCGAGGCCGTAGACGGACCCGCCCGAAAGTACGATGGCGTCCACCGCATCGACGAGGTTTTCAGGGGCGAGGAGATCGGTCTCCCGCGTGCCCGGCCCGCCGCCCCGCACGTCCACCGCCGCGACCGCGCGGACCGAGGGCAGCACCACGGTCGCGCCTGTGCGCACGGCGAGGTCCTCGGCGGAACCCACCCGGATGCCCGGCACGTCGGCGATGGTGTTCTTGGGCCCCGGCTTATGGCTGGCAGACGTCATGGTGTCAGGGAGCCCCGGCGGCTAGGTTGAAACATATCACCCCATACAAGGTTTTCTCCAGATGCGCCGCCTGAGCCTCCTTGGACTGTTCGTGCCGCTCGCCCTCGCGGCGTGCTCGACGCCTCCCGCACCGGCGCCGCGCGCCACCGACGGAGTCGGCATGGTCGCGGCCGCCGATCCACGCGCGGTCGATGCGGGTCTCGAGATGCTCAAGAAGGGCGGCTCCGCCACGGACGCCGCGATCGCGACGATGGCGGTGCTCGGTCTCGTCGAGCCGCAGTCGGCGGGCATCGGCGGCGGCGCCTTCCTGCTCAACTACGATCGCGCGTCGAAGGACATCGACGCCTATGACGGCCGCGAGCGCGCGCCGATGGGCGCGACCGCAAACCTCTTCCTCGGCGCCGACGGCAAGCCGCTGCCTTATCGCGATGCGGTGTGGAGCGGGCTCTCCACCGGCGCGCCGTCGATGATCGCGATGTTGGAGAAGGCGCACGCCGATCACGGTCGCCTGCCGTGGCGCGATCTCTTCGAACCGGCGATCAAGCTGGCGGAACAAGGCTTTATCGTCGCGCCGCGTCTTGCGGGTCTGTTGCAGATGATGGGACCGCAAAGCGCGCTCAAGCAGGATCCCGTCGCCGGGAAATATTTCTACGACGCGAATGGCGCGCCGCTGACCGTCGGCGCACGCCGCACAAATCCCGAATATGCCGCAACGCTGCGTGCGATCCAGGAACGCGGCGCGCGCGCCTTGCAGGAAGGACCGATCGCCGACGCGATCATCGCGCAGGTGCGCCGCGCGCCGCGGCCCGGTTCGATGACGCTCGCGGACCTCCGCAATGTCGCGCCGCGCCGGCTTGATCCCGTGTGCGGGCCATATCGCACGTATCGCGTCTGCGGCATGGGGCCACCGAGTTCCGGCGCCATCGCGACGCTGTCGACGCTGGGGCTTTACGAGCGTGCGCGTCCCAATCCGGTCGGCGCGACGAGCGTTGACGACTGGAGCGCCTACATGTGGGCGAGCCGCATCGCCTATGCCGACCGCGATCACTACGCCGCCGACGATCAGTTCGTGCCGGTGCCGACGGCCGCCCTCACCGATCCGCGCTACCTCGCCGTGCGTGCGCGCGAGATCGACGTGGCGAAAGCGCCGCCGGCGACGATCCAGCCGGGCGATCCGTCGATCACCATCGGCGGGCCATCGCTGCTCGATCGCTGGGGCCGCGACCGCACCGCCGATATGCCGGGCACGACGCACATGTCCGTCGTCGACGGCGCTGGGAACGCCGTGGCGCTGACGGCGACGGTGGAGAGCGTGTTCGGTTCGCAGCGCATGGCGGCGGGCTTCCTGCTGAACAACCAGCTCACGGATTTCTCGCTCGATCCGGTGAAGAACGGCCGCCCCGTGGCCAACGCGCCGGCGCCAGGCAAGCGGCCGCGTTCATCGATGTCGCCGACGATCATACTCGATGACGAGGGCCAGTTGTACGCGGTGATCGGTTCGCCCGGCGGTTCCGCGATCATCGGATATGTAACGAAGACGGTGATCGGCGTCATCGACTGGAAGCTGCCGATGCAGGAGGCGATCAATCTCGCCAACATCACCGCGCGCACGGGCGTCGCCGCGACGGAAGTGAACCGCCTGCCGCCCGGCGTCGCCGATGCGCTTACCGCGCGCGGCTGGACGCTCCGGCCCACGCAGAACGAAGCCAGCGGCCTGCACTGCATCCGCGTTACGGCGCATGGCTTCGACGCCGGCGCCGATCCGCGACGCGAAGGCGTGGCGAAATCGACGCCTTCGACGCCGCGCGGAAAGTAGCGCTACTTCGCCTTGTCCGGCGCCGCCACTGCGCGCAGCGGCGCGGCGTAGCGGGCGAGCGCCTGCTGGTCGAGGACGACGACGCGGAAGCGCGATGCGCGGGTCGGGGACGCCATCGTCGCGTCGATCTCGGCGAAGATCGTCAAGCCGCAGCGGCCATCCCATGAAGGCGCCTTCGCGGGATCAAGCTGGGCGTTCTTCGCACACGCGGCCACCGTGAAGCCCGCCGCCATGTAACTCGCCATGTCGAGGAAATAGCCCGCCGAACCGTCCTTCGGCCTTTTCCGGAGGGGCCGGCCGTCGGGCGCGAAATTCCAGCGCAAAGAGCGTTCGTTGGTGGTGGGGTCGCGGTCCTCGTGCGGCGTGCCGTAGTGCGCGACGAGTTCGCCCTCGATCTGCTGGCGCGCGGGGCCGGCGCCGACGTCGTAGTACTTCTCCTGCCACATGGCGGCGGCGCGCTCCTGCCCTGCGACGCCGAAGAACGCCACGGAGATCGTTTCCGGACCGCGTGTCGCACGCATCACGATGCGCGACTGTTTGCCCTTGCCGGTCACGGTAGAGGTATGGGTGACGCGCTGGATGACGTAGTCCTCGGATACGCATTTCAGCGTCTCTTCCGCATCGCGCCACGTCATGCCGGAGCGCACGCCCATCACGTCGTCAGCCGGATAACCGATCGAGCGCGGCGGAATGGACACCACTGGCGGGCATACGCGACGCGGCTTTTCAGCGGCGGCCTGTTTGGCGGCGTCCTTGGTGTCGCCCGTCACCGCGACGACCACCAGCGCAAGCGTGCCCAGCATCACCGTGAGCCCGATAGCCCAACCCAGCGCGCGGGCCAGCGAACCGCCGGCGCCGTTGGGATGGACACTGCGCACGGGCAGTGAAGGTCGCACGGGCCGTGGCGCGAGACCGGCCGCAATGTCTTCCTCATAGGGCGCCGGCGCGACTGGCGGCGGCGCGTTGCGCGGCATCGTGGACGGGGCGTGTCTCGGCTGTCGCGGTTTCGGGGGCGGACGCGTCCGCCAGTCCTTCATGGCGCTGCCGAGAAAGAACACCGCGCCCGCAAGGCAGGCGAGCGTGAACAGGAGGCTGGCGAGGAGGTCCATCAATCCCCTTGTGGAACCGTTCCGACTTGGCGCGCCGACTTAGCGTGCGGGGCGCGGAAAGGGAAACGGGCTTCGCTGTGGGGGTCTTCCGCCCCATATGCCCTCCCGATGCGCGCCTTCGCCGATCTCCTCGACCGCCTGATCCTCACGCCGGGGCGCAACGGCAAGCTCGCGCAGCTCCAGGCCTACTTCGCCGAGACCCCCGACCCGGATCGCGGCTGGGCGCTGGCGGCGATCGCGGGGACGCTCTCGTTTGCGGCGGCCAAGCCTGCGGCGCTGCGCGCGCTGACCGAAGAGCGCGTGGACGGCGAACTCTTCCGCCTCTCCTATGACTATGTGGGCGATCTCGCGGAGACAATTGCGCTGATCTGGCCGGCGCGACCGGGCGCGAACATGGCGCCCTCCCTCTCCGATGTGGTGGACGGGCTGCACAGCGCGAAACGCGGCGAGGCGCCGGCGCTGATCGCGCGCTGGCTGGATGCGCTGGAACCGGGCGCACGGTGGGCGCTGCTGAAACTGGTGACGGGCGGTCTGCGCATCGGCCTCGGCGCGCGGCTAGCCAAGCAGGCGCTGGCGGATCTGCGCGGCGTGGATGTCGGCGAGGTCGATGAACTCTGGCACGGATTTGCGCCGCCCTATCGCGATCTCTTCGCGTGGATCGACGGTGGTGAACGGCCGAGCCATCGCGCGGCGGCGCCGTTCCGGCCGGTGATGCTGGCGCATGCGCTCGACGATGCGGACATGGAAAAGCTCGACGCCGCGCATTTTGCGGCGGAGTGGAAGTGGGATGGCGTGCGCGTGCAGGCGTCACGCGACGGCGATGTGCGGCGACTCTATTCGCGCGCGGGCGAGGATGTGTCGGGCGCGTTTCCGGATCTTGTCGCTGCGCTCGACTTTCACGGCGCCATCGACGGCGAGCTGCTGGTGCGCGCGGCAGATGGAAGTGTCGCGACCTTCAACGACCTGCAGCAGCGGCTGAACCGCAAAACGGTAGACCGGAAGCTCATTGAAGCGTTTCCGGCGTTCATCCGGGCCTACGACATTCTCTTCGACGGCGCCGAGGACGTGCGCGCGCTACCCTTCCGGGAACGCCGCACGCGGCTGGAGGCTTTCATCGCGCGCAAAGTCCATCCGCGCATCGATCTTTCACCGCTTGTGGCGGGCGATGACTGGGAAGCGCTCGCCAACGCACGCGCAGAGCCGCCGGCGGACAATGTCGAAGGGCTGATGCTGAAGCGCTGGGACAGCGCCTATGAAGCGGGACGACCGAAGGGGCTCTGGTTCAAGTGGAAGCGCGAGCCGCATCTCGTCGACTGCGTGCTGATGTATGCGCAACGCGGGCACGGCAAGCGCAGCTCGTTCTATTCCGACTACACCTTCGGCGTCTGGAAGGACGACGTGCTCTCGCCCGTAGGAAAGGCCTATTTCGGCTTTACCGATGCGGAGCTGAAGGAACTCGACCGCTTCGTCCGCGAGCACACGACGGAGCGCTTCGGCCCCGTGCGCGCGGTGCGTGCTGATCGTGACTTCGGGCTTGTTCTGGAAATTGCGTTTGAGGGACTGCAACGCTCGAAGCGACACAAGTCCGGCGTCGCCATGCGCTTTCCGCGCGTGCGACGTATACGATGGGACAAGCCGAGCGCGGAGGCGGATACGCTCGAGAGCCTGGAGAAATTGTTGCCCTAGGCCGCCGCTGCTTCCACCGTCTTTTCACGCCCCTTCCAGCGTCCCTGCGCCAGCACGCCGAAGATGGCCGCCTGCACCAGTCCCGACGCAATGGAGAGCAGGTGCGAGATCTGGTCGCCCTCGACATCGACGATGAAGAGCCCTGTTCCCGCATGCATGTTGGCGATGTTCAGGATGGCGGGACCGGCGAAGCACAAGAGCGCGATGGTGACGAGCGCCGCGAAGTCGCCGCGCCGCTGGCGTGCGCCGAGATGGAAGAAGGCGAAGATCGCGGTCTCGCGCAGCAGGAAGGCAAACGCCGCAAAGCCGAACAGCGCCGAGTGGCGGCTTTCGGACTCCCCTGCGAACGGAAACGCCGCCGCGATCGCGAGCGCCGCGACGAACGCCACCATCAACCCCGTCAGCGCCGCCGGCCAGTAGCGACCCGCGTCGCCTGACTTCTGCCGCGCCACCAGCGCGCGCCACGCCACGATGTCCTTCGGCTCCGCCAGAAGCGTGAACAGCACGAGGCCGTGGATCACCACATAGGCCATCACCACGCGCGCGAAGATGTCGCCGCCGGAGCCGGCCACGAGCAGCGCGGGAACCAGCACGAACAGCGGAAACCACAGCGGGTTCGCCGGCGCCTGCAGTTCCACGCGCATGAGCCGCCACGCAGTCGCGACGGCCCACAGCATCAGTGCGCAGACTATCGCGAGCGACAGCGGCTGCGCCGGCAGCGTCATGCCCCACCAGGTGATGACATCCTGCAGCGAGTTTTCCGGATCGATGGCCTGGCGCAGCATCTCGAAGGTGCGGCCGCTGATGGCGCCCGCCGTCTGGAACGCGGCGATGCCGGCGATGGTATAGACGAAGGAATCGATGCGACCCTGCCCGCGTCCGCGCCGCACGGCGCCGAGGCTGACGAACAGCGCGACCGCGTGCGCGAATACGCCGGTGACGATGAGGCCCATGGTTGCGTAGGCGGTGTTGGCAATCGTGTCGTTCTGCCCCATGCCGAAGGCGTAGGCGCCCGCGCAGAGAAGGCCGCCGTACCAGACATAGGCCGTGGCGCCGAAGAGCTTTCCGAGCGTCATCGCCATCGGCGACAGCGCCGAAAGCCGCTGGAAATCCCACGTGCGCTCCTTGATCTCGTCGGAGACCGAACGACCCGCCTTGTAGGAACCCCACAGGCCGACAATCACGCCGAACAGCGCCTGCCCGGTGCCAGCGATGGCGCCTGCCTTGTCGTCTGCGCCCGCCGACAGCCACGCAAGCGCGAAAATGAGCGCGAGCACGCCCGTCATCAGCGCGATGCGCGACAGCGATATCTCCAGCCAGATATTGCGTTTGAACTCGGCGTTCATGCGCGGCCTCCAGCTTGTGCGGCCATGTACGCATCTTCGAGTGACACCCGCTCCTCCGCGAAGGACGCGACGAGGAAGTTGTCGACCACCAGCGTGCGCAGCAGCGCCGCGTTCGCTTCGGGGCCGCCATCGAGTGTCACGAGCGCGCTGGACGCATCTCCGCTTTCCACCTTGATGCCGGCTTGCGCCGCGAGCGCGTTCGCCAGGCGCTCATCCGGCCGCGCCAGCACGATGCGCACGCGCACACCGCCGCCCGCAGCGACGGGACCATCGCCGATGAGCGCGCCGTCGCGCATCACCAGCATGGCGGTGGAGTAGTCTTCGAGCTCCGCGAGAATGTGCGAGGAGACGATGATCGCCATCCCGCCCTTCGCGAGCCCGGTGATGAGATCCGACAGCGAGCGGCGCGCTTCGGGATCGAGGCCGGCGGCGGGTTCGTCGAGCAGCAGCGCCGCAGGTTCGTGGACGATGGTTTGGCCGATGGCGAGGCGCTGGCGCAGGCCGCGCGACAGTTCGCTGGCGCGGGATTTCAGACGGTCGTCGAGACCGACGCTGGCGGCGGTGCGCTGCACCGCGTCGCGCGCCTTCGCGCCCGTCACACGGCGCGCATTGGCGGCGTAGATGAGATTCTGCTCGACGGTGAGTTCGTCATAGAGGCCGTAAAAGTCCGGCAGATAGCCTACCTTCTCGTGGACGCGGCGCGGATCGTCCTGAGTGTCCACGCCGTCGATGCGGACCTTGCCGGAAAACGGGCGGTCGAGCGCGGCGAGGCAACGCAGCAGCGTCGTCTTCCCCGCCCCGTTCGGCCCGACCAGCGCCAGCACCTGGCCCCGTTCGGCGGTGAACCGGACGCCGCGCAGCGCGCGCTTCGTCGGGTAGTCGTAAACGACATCTTCGACTTCGATCATGGACATGACGCTACAGCAATGTTCACGGCGGAACCATGGCGCCGCTTCGCCGCACCGCCGGCTGCGATCAGGGCGCGGGCCTGGGGCCGGGCGTTGCGATCCGCGTAGTCATCGTGCGCCAGGCGTAGCGCACCGCGGTCTCCAGCGGAGCCTCTATCACGCGGGTAACGAACAGGCCGATGACCGCGATCACGACATAGGACGCCAGGATCACCGGCACGACCGTGACCGCATCCGTCAGGTTCAGGCGCGGCACGATGCGTATCACCGCCTCGGTGACGAGATAGTGCGTGAGGTAGATGGCGAAGCTCGCTTCCGCGAGACGGTCGCGCAGCTTGGAGCGGTGCACGGCGCCGATGCGGTCGAGCATGATGGCGGCGGCGATGAGCATGCAGGCGAAGAGCGGGCCGTAGTAGCGCGACACCGTGAGGGGCAGGATGCTGTCGCGCAACGTGCACAGCAGGAAGCCGATGAGCGCCATCGCGTAGAGGGTGGGCTTCAACCACTTCTGCGGCGCTTCGAACAGGCGGCTGTGGCGCGCATGCAGCCACCAGGTGCAGAGCAGAAGGCCTGCGACAAAGGACAGGAGACGCGGACCGGTGAAGAACTTGACGAAGGCTTCCTGCGGCTTGAACGCGAAGCCGAACGCCACGAGCGCAAGCAGCACCAGCGTCGTCATCACCCAGGCGTACTTGCCCGCAAGCTTCAGCGAGAGCGCATGCAGCAGGATGTAGGCGACGAACAGGTTCATCGTCCAGCCGACGTAGACGATGGGTTCGATCTGTCCCCACGACTTCTGGTACGGGATGAAGAACAGCGACTTGAACAGCGTCTCTGGCGTGACGACTGTGTGTGCGAAGATGTGCGGCAGCGCGAGCGCGATGGCGGCCACGAACAACGTCACCGCCCAGTAGAGCGGCACGAGACGCGCGAGGCGACGCCCGAGAAACGCCAGCGGCAACTTCGGACGCAGGGCTTGCGTGAACGGAATGAGAAAGGCGCTGACGACGATGAATCCGTCCACGCTGACGCGCGCGAACATCAGGATCAGCTTGTCGAGGCCGATCACCGCGTAGGCGTTCTCCAGATGCGCCGTGATGACCATGAAGGTAAACAGCACGCGCATCGTCTGAATGTTCTGAATCACGCCGCATCTCCCGGATCACGCGACCGTGATACAATGTTTGCGCCATGTCCCCGGATTGCGCCTACCGGGAGAAGCACGATCGCAAAGCGTCGTTGGCCGCGCGCCATGTCGCACCAACATGGGTCGCGACGCGTGGTTAATCACCGCGATCGGATCCGGACCTCCGGCCGCCGATAGACGAAATATGTGAACTGCCGGAAAGGTTTGCGCCGAACCGGCTCATGGAGCGACCGCATGCCGACCACTCCCGCCGCGCTGACGCAGTTCACGCCGGAAGCCATCTGGGCGCGCTACGGCGACGCGCTTATCGCAAGCGCGTTCAATCTCGTCGCCGCCATCGCCATCCTGATCGCGGGCGTGTGGATCACGCGCTGGCTGGCGGCGGCGGTGAACCGGGTCGCGCGCAAGCACTCGCGCATCGACAGCACGCTGGCGGCCTTCTTCGCGTCCATCGTCCGCTACGGCCTGCTCGCCTTCGTGGTGATTGCGGTGCTCGACCGCTTCGGCGTGCAGACGACGCAGATCATCGCCGTGCTGGGTGCGGCGACGCTGGCCATCGGCCTCGCGCTGCAGGGCACACTCTCGAACGTGGCGGCGGGCGTGATGCTGATCCTGTTCCGCCCGTACCGTATCGGCGATTTCGTCGAGGCGGCGGGTCAGAAAGGCACAGTGCGCGACATCAATCTCTTCATCACCGAGCTGTCGACGCCACAGAACGTAAAGGTGACGTTGCCGAATGCGCAATGCTGGGGCGCGCCGATCCTGAACTACACGTTCAACGGAACGCGCATGCTCGAACTCACCTTCAGAGTCTCCCACAACGCCGATCTCGGCGTCGCGACAAAGGTCGTCCTCGGCGCCATCGTGTCCGATCCGCGTGTGCTGAAGGAGCCGGCGCCGTTCGTGAAGGTGTCCGAGCTGGGCGACTACGCCGTGACGCTGCTGGCGAACGTCTGGTGCAAGGCAGGCGACATTTTGCACCTGCGGCTCGATGTGACGAAAGCCGTGAAGGAGGCGCTGGATGAAGCGGGCTTCCATGCGCCGTTCCCGACAAACATCACCTATCAGCTCGATGGCGATCAGTCCGACCGCGCGCCGCGTCTGCCGGGGGATCAGGCGCGCGTCGCGCATGTCGCGTCCCGGCCGGATGACGACACCGACACCTAGCCAGTCGGCAGCATGTTCACGATCGGCATGACGAGCGGCGTCAGGATCGGCCACGCGAACCAGGCGGCGGTGGTGACGCCGGCCATCCCGATGAGCAATAGCAAACCGTCGCGCGCGGTCATGCCGAGGCCGAAGAGCACGATCGCCAGCGACGGGATCATCGGTGCGAACGGAATGAAGCCGAGCGGTATCGTGATCAGCGCCGCCGCAATGCAGACGAGCGCGATGAGATTCACGAAGGGCGGCATAGCGAGGAAAGTGAGGCGCGGTTTCAACAGCTTGTCGATCCGCTGGGCCCAGGGCCGCGCTGCGCTCACGCCCTTGATGACGAGATTGCGCGACACCGTCGCGTCGAGCGCCTGCTTCGGCAGCCACGGCGTGCGCCGGCCGACCAGCATCTGCAGCGCGATGATGAGCGTCAGGCCGGCCGTGAGCCACGTCAGTCCCGGCACCGCCGTGATGGGCGAGATCGCAAAGAGGCCGACCAGCAGCAGCAACGGCCCGTAGGAGCGCCGCCCCACCGTGGCGAGCAGCTCGCGGATGGTGATCTGGTCCTTGGCGGTGGGGTTCAGCCCGCAATCCACCTGGCCGCAGATGTTGTCGAGCAGGCTGTCGATGTTCTCGATCTTGCGACGCTGACGCGCACCGACCATGGCTAGCTCCGTGCCGGCGACCCGCGGCGGGACCACACTCATAGACCGACTCCCGACTTGCGGACATGCCCGCGCGATGCGCGCCATAGGCGCAGTGGTCCCAAGGAGGAGATAATGCGCGCGTTTCCTGAAGGTTTCGTCTGGGGCGCAGCCACCGCCGCCCATCAGGTTGAAGGCGGCAACACCGCGAGCGACTGCTGGGCGCTGGAGCACGCGGTGCCGTCCGTCTTCGCCGAACCCTCTGGCGACGCCATTGACCAGTATCACCGCTATGGCGACGACCTTGCGCTGCTGGCCGCGCTCGGTCTCGACTCCTACCGCTTCTCCATCGAATGGGCGCGCGTGGAGCCGGAGGAAGGCGTGATCTCGCAGGCGGCGCTGGATCACTACAAGCGCCTGATCGAGGCGTCCTGGACGCGCGGCCTGCAGCCCTGCGCCACGTTCCACCACTTCACCACGCCGCGCTGGATGGCGAAGCAGGGCGGCTGGACCTCGCCGAAGATCGCTGACGTCTTCGCGCGCTATTGCGGCGTGGTGGCGGAACATGTTGGCGACGATCTCGCCAGCGCCTGCACGATCAACGAGATCAACATTCCCGCGCTCGTGCGGCTTTCGCGCATGCTGCCGGACTTCTCCACCGCGCATCGTGACGCCGCGCTTGCCGCACTCGGCGCGCAGCCGGAGGCGTTCTTCATGTTCGCGGGCACGCAGGGCTACGCGGAACGCGCCATCGATGCGCACCGCAAGGCGCGCGACGCCATCGATGCTGCGGCGCCGGAGCTCGCCGTCGGCATGACCATCTCGATCCAGGAAGAGGTAGCCGAGGACGACGACAATGCCCGCGCAGCGCTGAAGGCGCGACGCGCCGCGATCTACGATCCCTTCTATGAAGCTGCACAGGACGACGATTTTGTCGGCGTGCAGACCTACACCCGCCTGATGACGTTCCGCGACGGCCGCACGGGCCGCCCGAAAGGCGCGGAGAAAACCGCGATGGGCTACGAGTACCGTCCGCAGGCGCTGGCGGCGGCGTGTCGCGATGCGGGGGAGGCGACGGGCGTACCCGTCCTCATCACCGAGAGCGGCTATTCCGGCGCCGATCCGCGCCGCTGCGACTTCATTCGTGGGGCGCTGGAAGGCGTGCATGCCGCTATCGCCGACGGCATCGACATTCGCGGCTATTACTACTGGTCGGCGTTCGACAATTTCGAATGGATGAGCGGCTACGGCCCGAAGTTCGGCATGATCGCCGTGGACCGCGCGACGCAGAAGCGGCTGGTGAAACCGAGCGCGGCCCTGCTGGGCGCCATCGCGAAGGCCAACGCGCTCGATGTGGAAGAGGGCGAAACCGTCGCGCTGAGCGAGACCGGCGCGCCAGTGGGCACCGGCTGAATCGCGTGATACGCCCCGCATTATGAACGACGTCGATCCCGCCGTCGTCGCGGAGCGACGCTTCGCGGCGTCCCTGCCTCTGCCCTATCTCCGCTACCGCTGGCTCCGCTGGCGCCAGAAGCGCGCACGCGCGAAGACCGATCCCGCGCGCATCGCGCCGCGCACGGACGGTCTGCTGATGGAGGTCGACGAGGCCGACATCATCGACTTCAACATCCGCCATTTCGGCGCCTGGGAGCCCGCGCTCGGCGCGCTGATCGCGGCGCATCTGAAACCCGGCGACCGCGCCGTCGACATCGGCGCCAATATCGGCGCGCACACGCTGACCATGGCGAAGGCCGTGGGCGCGGGCGGTCTCGTCACCGCCATCGAACCGGGAAAAACCACCGCCGCGCGTCTGCGCCGCAACGCCGAGATCAATGGGCTCTTGCAGATCAGGGTGCTGGAAGTGGCGGCGTCCGACGCTGCGGGCCGCGCCTCGCTGTTTGCAGGCCCTGACGGCACGCGCGGTCGCGCGACGATGGATGCCGAAGTTGCAGGCAGCGGCGCGAGCGCGGAGATCGAGACCATCATTGCCGCCGACGCCTGCACGCCTGAGGACTGGAAACGCACACGCCTCATGAAGATCGACGTGGAGCGCGCCGAGGACAAGGTACTGCGCGGCCTGGCGCCGGTGCTGTCGCTGTTGCCTGAGGACGCGGTGCTGATCGTCGAGACGGAGCCGCAACTCCTCGCCCGCCGCGGCGCGCCGATCGAAAGCCTTGTGGCGCCCTTGCTCCAACGCGGCGCGCGTTTTCACGCGCTGGAACAGCACGCCGATCTCAAGTCGATGATGAAACCGCTGCGCTTCTCGTTGAAGGCCGTCGAGCCGAAGGATGTGCAGAGTACATCGCACACGGACTTCGTGATCGCGCGACCGGATGTGGTTGCGGGGCTCGCTGCAAACCCCCTCCCCCTCGCGGGGAAAGGGTCCTATTGAGTCGGTGCGAACGCCTTGTTCATGTCGCGCGGCAATTCCTTCTCCACGTAGCGCTTGAGCTGCAACGTCACGTCGTCGGCTGCGCCCGCGAGCTTTTCCGGCGCGATCGGCGGGCCGACCTTCAGCGTGAACAGCTTGCCCTTCTTGTTGAGCAGTTCGTGGAACAGCGTGATGTCGCGCAGTTCGGGCGAGAAACCGTTGAAGGTGTGGAAGAAGAAGGGATACGGCCCGTCCACCCAGATCGGGATCACGGGCGCATTGTGCTTGCGCGCCAGCGACACCGCCGACGGCTCCCACGGCGGATCCTGGATTTCGCCGTCGATCATTCGCGCGAGCTTTCCGGCTGGAAAGATCATCACCGGACGTTCATCCGCGAACGCCTTGTGCGCGGCGCGCAGCGTCTGCTTGGTCTTCTCGATCGTCCGCTTGGCCGCCACCCACTCCACCGCGACCAGCGTTTCGTGAAAGCGCGGACAGACGCGGTGCGCGTCCGCGTTCGCAAAGAAGATCACGTCCGGCCGCACCGGCTTGATCGCATCGTACATGGCCGCGCCATCGGCGATGCCCGTGGGATGATTGGCGACAATGACGCAGCGGCCGTCCTTTGGGATCCGCTCCAGCCCCTTCACGTCCAGCCTCAGGTTGAGGAGCGTCGACATGTATTCCATCGCGTCCTTGCCGCTCATCGGACCGATGTCGTCGGCCATGCGACGCGCTTCCTTGTAGTGCAGCGCCCTGTAGATCGCGGGCCGCACCAACGGCCACGAGGGGCCGTTCGCCAGACGCGGCGCGCGCTCCTCGATGAGGACATCGACGATGTGCTTGTCGGCGATATCTTTCTGGGGGGAATCGCCTTGGGGCGGTTCGCCTCTCATGGGGTGTTTCCGCTGTTGCCTGCGGCGCGGAAAAGACCATGCTCCGCGCCCTGTGGGAAGCGATTGCGCGCGAAGCTTGCGCTTGAGGCCCGGAGCGGGTTTCTGGCGCTTCCGGAGGCCCGCGCGCTTTCAGGCCAAGTGGAAGCCGGTTGGCCGCCCGGAAAGCGCGCTGACTCTTGATTCCTGATCAACCCGAGTCGGGTTGATCAGCGGCCAGACTCCCGGGAGGGACGCTTGAACGAACCAGTACGCCGCGTGCAGCGCCCGGAACTGCTGGCCGTCATGAGCGCCGTGGTCCTGTTGAGCGCCATGGCCGCCGGCGGCGGGCTCATGAGCCGCCACCAGGCGCGCCTCGCGGGGCCCGTGACCCTGACCTACGGCGTCGAAAGCATGGAGGACGCCCTCCTCGATTCGCCCTGGCTCGGCCCCGAAAACGGCGGACCGGTGGTCTGGGCGGTGACGAAGGCCGACTGCGCCGACTGCGGCGCGCTGCCGCCGACGGAGGTCGCCGAACTCGCCGACGAGGAAATCGACGTGAGGATCGTGGCCATCGCTGCGCGCGACGACGTCAGGGGCGGCGCACTGGAAAGCGCGGCGAGCCTCGCGCATGCGCGAGACTGGAACACCCTGCGCGACTGGTCGGCCGCTGCGCCGCTGGAGCCCACCACCACCGACAAGGCCGCCCAGGAAGGCTACGCCGAATGGGGCCGCGCGTCCTATGATCGCGTCGCGGCGATCCTGCGCGAGAACGGCGTGGAGCCGAAGTTGCCGCTGATCATCTGGCGGCGCGGGCCGGAGTGGCGTGTCGTGACGAACGGCAAGAGTGCATCGCTCGATCACGTGCGCCGCGACCTCGCGCTGGAGAGCTGATCGCGTTCCATGGGGCAGGTGCTGGATCTCTACCGCGCGCGCGTCGCCGCCGGCGCGATCGAGCCCGATGCCGCGCAGGAATCCGCAGCGCTGCGGCTGGATGCGCTCGCCGATGAGCTGGCCGCGTGGAAGCCGGGCGGCTTTCTGAAACGCGCCTCGCCGACGCCGCGGAGCATCTATCTCTGGGGCGCTGTCGGTCGCGGCAAGTCCATGCTGATGGACCTCTTCTTCGACGCAGCCCCCGTGAAGCAGAAGCGCCGCGTCCACTTCCACGAATTCATGTTGTCGCAGCACGCCTTCATGCGCGAAGCGCGCAAACGCCGCGACGAGGGCAATGATGCGCTGATAACCTCTGCCGCGGACGCTGTGGCCGACAGCGCGCGGCTCCTGTGCTTCGACGAGTTCGCGGTGAGCGACATCGCCGACGCCATGATTCTCGGGCGGCTGTTCGAACGCTTGCTGGGTATGGGCGTCGTCGTCGTCGCCACATCGAACCGGCCGCCGCACGAACTCTACAGGAACGGCCTCAACCGCCAGCTTTTCCTGCCCTTCATTGATCTCATCGTCGCGCGCTTCGATGTTCTCGAAATTGCGGCAGCCCGCGACTATCGACTCGAACGCCTGATGGCCGCGCCCGTGTACTACGCGCCTCTAGGTCCGGCGGCGGAAGACTCGATCGAAGCCGCGTGGAACAGGCTGACGGTGAACGCAGCGCCCCATCCCGTGACGTTGGAGGTGCAGGGCCGACAACTCGTCATCGACCGGACGGCGGCGGGCTGCGCGCGCGTCACGTTCGACGAATTGTGCGCGCGACCGCTGGGCGCAGCCGACTACATCGAGATCGCCGAGCGCTTTCACACGGTGATCCTCGAAAACATCCCCAAGCTCTCGCCGTCCATGCGCGAGGAGGCGGCGCGGTTTCGCGTGCTGGTGGATGCGCTCTACGAGGCGAAAACGAAACTCGTGGCGTCGGCAGATGCATTGCCGGAGGCGCTCTATCCCGCCGGCGATCTCAGTTTCGAGTTCGAACGCACGGCGTCACGCCTGATGGAGATGCGTTCGGAAGCCTATCTCGCGCTGCCGCGGCGTGACCGCGATTTCCGGGATGCGATTGTGGATGCCTAGATCAGCGTTGACTAAATCAGCCACGTCACCGGATTGTCGATGACCTTGGTTTCCGACGCTTTCAGAAATCCGAACCCGCTGCGCACCGCGACCCACACCAGCACGACCGCTTTCGCCAGGAACAGCACCGCGCCGCCGATGAACGGGATGAACATCAGCACGATCCCGAACAGCGAGATCAGCAGCCAGCCGACGGCGCCGATGATCAGCGTGCGCAGCGCGAACTCGAAGTGCGAGCGCGCCCAGAACACGCCCTCGTCGCGCTTCGATGCAGACACCACCAGCGCAGCGCCCCCGAGACCCATGCCAATCCAGTCCACGAACTGGTTGCCGAACAGCATGATCGCGAAGGACGCAATGGAGAGGCCGTAGACGAGCGAGACCTGCGCCTTCGGATCACGCGGATCGAACAGCGGCTTTTTCTCTTTTGCCCGCTTGAATGGCGTCACGTTGTTGAGATCGTTCACCCAGCTGCCCTCAAAGATTCAGCAACGACGGATCCCCGCCCTGCGCCGTGATGTTCACCGTCACCGTCCGCTCCGACGCCATGCGCGGCAGATAGTGCGGCCCGCCCGCCTTCGGTCCCGTGCCCGAAAGTCCGAGACCGCCGAACGGCTGCACGCCCACCACCGCGCCGATGATCGAACGGTTCACATAGGTATTCCCCGCCGGAACGGAAGCCTGCACCGCTTCGGCGAAGCTCTCCAGCCGCGAATGCACGCCGAGGGTGAGGCCATAGCCCTTCCGCGCCAGCGCCGCGCCGACCTTCTCGATCTCCGACGGCGCGTAGCGGATCACATGCAGCACCGGGCCGAAGATCTCGCGGTCGATACCATCGAGCGACGGCAGTTCCACGATGGCTGGCCCGAAATAGGAGCCGTCGAGGCCGTCGACGCTACGCTGCGCGAGCACCTTCGCGCCATCACGCATCGCGGTCATGTGCTTGTCGAGCATGGCGCGCGCTTCGGCGTCGATCACGGGGCCGACATCGGTGCGTGAATCCGCCGGATCGCCGATGCGCAGCTCATCGAGCGCGCCGACGAGTTTCTCGATGATCAGATCGGCGGTGTCGTGCGGCAGGAAGAGGAGGCGCAACGCCGAACAGCGCTGTCCGGCCGACCCGAACGCCGAAAGGGTCGCGTCGTCGACGACCTGTTCAGCGAGCGCCGTCGTGTCGACGAACATGCCGTTGAGGCCGCCGGTTTCGGCGATCAGCACGGGGATCGCGCCTTGGCGGTTCGCGAGTGTGCGGTTGATTCGCTTGGCGGTTTCCGTCGAGCCGGTGAAGACGACGCCCGCGACGCGCTCGTCTTCCGTCAGCGCCGCGCCGACGGTTTCACCCGGACCCGGCAAGAGGTGCAGCACGTTTTTGGGCAAGCCCGCTTCCAGGAAGAGGCGCACCGCTTCCGTCGCGATGATCGGCGTCTGTTCGGCAGGCTTCGCCAGCACGGTGTTGCCCGCCGCGAGCGCGGCGGCGATCTGGCCCGTGAAGATGGCGAGCGGAAAATTCCACGGGCTGATGCAGGCGAAGACGCCGCGCCCGGTGAGTTCGAGAACGTTCGTCTCTCCCGCAGGCCCGGGCAAGCGGTGCGCGCCGCCGAAATGGCGTTCGGCCTCGGCGGCGTAGTAGCGACAGAAATCCACCGCCTCGCGCACTTCGTCGATGCCGTCCTGGAAGGTTCGACCCGCTTCGCGCGCGGTCAGCGCGATCAGGTGATCGGCATTGGTTTCCAGCGCATCGGCCATCGCACGCAGATGCTGCGCACGACCGGCGCCGCCAAGTGCGTTCCACGCCGGTTGCGCGGCTTGCGCCGAGGCGATCGCCGCGCGCACCTGTGCGACGCTTGCATCGACGGCCGTGCCGATGGTGCGTGATGCAGCGGCCGGCGCCGCACGCGCTCCGCTCGACGCATCCTTGTCCGCCGCTTTCGCCGCAACGCCGTCGATGATCGGCCCGGCGACGAACTGCGTGGCGTCGATTTTCGCGACCGCCGCCTCGAACGCCGCGCGATCGGCGGCGATGGAGAGATCACGTCCCGTGGAGTTGCGACGGCTCGCGCCAAACAACCCGCCCGGCAGCGGCAAGCGCGGATGCCGGCGCGGCGCAGCTTCCACCAGCGTGATCGGATCAGCCGCGACGAGATCGGGGGACACGTCATCGTCGAGGAAGGAATGCACGAAGGAGGTGTTCGCGCCGTTCTCCAGCAGACGCCGCACGAGATAGGGCAGCAAGTCTTCATGCCCGCCCACCGGCGCATAGACGCGCACGGGCGCTGCAAACTCCGCCGCCGTGTAGAGCGCCTCGCCCATGCCGTGCAGGCGCTGGAATTCGTAGCCCTTGAAGCCGCGCGCTTCCGCCATCCGCTTCACCGCCACCGCCGTGTGCGCGTTGTGCGTGGCGAACTGCGGATAGATGTGGCCGCCCGACGCGAGGAGATCATCGGCGCAGACAATGTAGCTCAGGTCCGTTGCGTGCTTGGTGGTGAATACGGGATACTCCGCGCGACCGTTCACCTGCGCGCGCTTGATCTCGCCGTCCCAGTACGCGCCCTTCACCAGCCGCGCCATGATCCGCATCTTCCGCGTGCGCGCGAGATCGCCGATCATCGCAATCGCGGCGCGCGCGCGCTTCTGATAGGCCTGCACCGCAAGGCCCAGACCGCTCCAGCCCTTGAGCGACGGCTCCGCCGACAAACGGTCCAGCATCTTCAGCGAGATGACGAGCCGTTCGGTCTCTTCCGCATCGAGGCACAGATTGATGTCGGCCGCCTTCGCGATCTTGCAGAGTTCGAGCACGTCGCCATAGAGCTCCGTGAATACGCGCTCCTCATTGCGCGCCTCGTAGCGCGGGTGCAGCGCCGAGAGCTTCACCGAAATGCCCGAGCGCGCTTCCGGCGACCCCGATCCATCGGCGCCCGTCGCGCGGATCGAGTTGGCGTAGCTCTCAAGATAGCGCCTGGCGTCCGCCGCCGTGCGCGCGCCTTCGCCCAGCATGTCGAACGAGAAGAAGGACGCCTCCCCCGCCTTTACGAAGCTGCGACCGCGCCTGATGGCGTTGTCGATATTGCGGCCCAGCACGAACTGTTCGCCGAGGATGCGCATGGCTTGCATGGCGCCGGCGCGCACCACCGGTTCACCGGCGCGGGAGACGAACCGCTTCATGAAGCCGGAGAAATCGTTCTTCAGGTCGTCGGACTGCGCGACCACGCGCCCCGTCAGCATCAGCCCCCAGGTGCCTGCGTTCACGAGCCACGAATCGGATTGCCCGAGATGCTCCGACCATTTGCCCGACTTGATCTTCTCGGCAATGAGCCGGTCGGCGGTGTCGTCGTCGGGCACCCGCAGCAGCGCTTCGGCGAGACACATGAGCGCAAGGCCCTCGGCGTTGGACAGCCCGAACTCCTCAAGGAAGCTCTCCATCACGCCCTTGCGGCGCTTGAGCCCCCGCGCCTTGCGCACCACCGCGCGCGCTTCGGCCTCGACGCCCGCACGTGCGGCAGAATCGAGCGGCGAGGCCGCCAGCAGCGCCGCGAGCGCGGCGTCCTCCGGCGCATAGCGCCCCGCGTCGAGCGCATCCCAGTTCAGTGTCCTCGGCGCTGCGGCGTCTGCCATATGGCGGTCCTCGATCCGTTTTCCGATACCTGCTGCGTCGCGCGGCTGGCTGCAAGCGGCCATCAGGGCGGCCGGGTCGGGGTGACTCGGGCGCCGCCCGCCCCTATACCGCCCCCTTCTCCGAACCGGCCCCCATGACACAACCAGATCGCCCCCAAGACCGTCCGTTGATTCCCGCCCCGCCCGACCAGGACCCTACCCGCCTCATGGTCGTGACCGACGCCTGGGAGCCGCAGGTGAACGGCGTGGTGCGCACGCTCTCGCGCGTGATCAAGGAGCTGCGCGAGATGGGCGTGGAGGTGGAGATCGTCTCGCCGAGCGACGGCTACAAGACGATGCCGCTCATCACCTACGAGGAAATCAAGCTCGCGCTCTGGGCCCGCGACGATGTGGAGGAGCGCTTCAAGGCGTTCGCGCCGGACGCCGTGCACATCGCCACCGAGGGCACGCTGGGCTGGGACGCGCGCGCGATCTGCCTCGAGTACAAGTTTCCGTTCACGACGAGCTATCACACGCAGTTTCCGGAATACGTGCACGCGCGCTTCTGGTGGATTCCGACCTGGGCGGGCTACGCCTACATGCGCGCCTTCCACAACAAGAGCGGCCGCGTGATGGTGGCGACGCCCTCCATGATGGAACGGCTGGAATCACGCGGGATGAAGAACATCACGGCGTGGAGCCGCGGCGTCGACACCGAGATGTTCCATCCCTCCAAACGCGGCATGGACGGCGGCGTCTACAAGGACCTCGCAAAGCCCGTCTGGGCCTACGTGGGCCGCGTGGCGGTGGAGAAGAACATCGAGGCTTTCCTGAAGCTCGATCTGCCGGGGACGAAGGTGGTCGTCGGCGGCGGGCCGCTGCTGGAGGAGCTGGCGCAGAAGTATCCCGCCGCGAAGTTCACGGGGCCGAAGTTCGGCGACGAACTCGCGCAGCACTACGCCGACGCCGACGTCTTCGTCTTCCCGAGCTTCACCGACACGTTCGGCCTCGTGATCCTTGAAGCAATGGCCGCCGGCACGCCGGTCGCGGGTTTCATGGCGCCGGGTCCGAAGGACATCATCCCCGACTCCGGTGCCGGCGCGGTGAACGACGACCTGAAAATCGCATGCATGGAAGCGTTGGAGTGCGATCGCGGGACGACGCGGAAGTACGCGGAGAAGTTTTCCTGGCGCGCCTGCGCGGAGGATTTCCTGCACAATCTCCAGCCGTTGCCGAAGCCCGAGAAGAAGCGCTTCTGGCGTCGCCTTCGCGCACTGCGTCGCAAGAAGCCAAAACCCGTCGCCGCCGGCATCTTTCCCGGCGGCTCCGCGCCGCCGCCGTCGCAGTAACTCCCTCTCCCGTTCACGGGAGAGGGACAGCTTCGAGCAAAGCGAGAAGCAGGGTGAGGGCCCGGTCTCACAGAATGAGACTCCTCTTGCACCACTGCGCCCTCACCCTGATCGCTTCGCGATCTTCCCTCTCCCGTTAAGGGGAGAGGGGTTGACACGTTCTGCTTTTGTTCCTAGCTTGCGGCATCACTTCCGCAGGGAGGGCAGCCGGTACCCTGTTCTGTCGGCGCGGGAGTGGTGTGATCGAGCGTGAGCAGCCGCTGCGCCGGGGGGACTTTTGCACCCCGGACCAACGCAGCCGAGTTCCGGGGCTCTCGGGGAACAGCTGAGACCCGCACGCGCGTCGGCCGTACTGGACAAGGGTCCGAATGAAGGCCCGGGGTCATGCTGGCGCGAAACGGTCACGGGGACGCGGACGGTGTTCGCATCTTCTTCTACCAACCAGTTTCGCGGATTGTCGTCCGCGTCCCCGGCCCTCCCATTGTGAGCCCGCAGCGTGGAAGCGCGTGCGGATATGGGTGCTGGCTTTCTACCAGCGGATCTTCTTGCGCAGATTGTAGCGCAGCCAGATCGCGAAGCCGTTCAGCAGCAGCGTCACAAACAAAAGCACTGCGCCAGCAGCGGCGGCGTTCTCGAGGAATTCCTTTTCCGGACGGCTCGTCCAGTTGAACATCTGGATCGGCAGCACCGTGAAGGATTGCGACAACCAGCCTTGTCCGTCCGGCGCCCAGGGCAGCCAGCTGAGCAACATGTCCGTCGTCGTGATCGTCGATTCATTGCCGGCGGCGTCAAAATAGGTCTGCCCCACCTCGCCGGGCGACACGAACGGCAGGAACGCGACAAATGTGAGCGCGCCGACGAGGATCAGCGGCGCCGTTTCACCGATAGCGCGCGAGAGCGCGATGATGACGCCGGTGATGATCCCCGGCGTTGCGTAAGGCAGCACGTGGTGCGACGTCGCCTGCCACTTCGAGGCGCCGACGGAGATCGCCGCTTCACGGATGCCGGCCGGCACGGCGCGCACCGCTTCGCGTGTCGCGACGATGACCACCGGCAGCACGAGCAACGCGAGTGTCAGCCCCGATGTCAGGATCGTCTGCCCGAACAGCGCGTTGTTGGCGCCGAGCCCGTAGATGAAAAGACCCAGCGCTAGCAGGCCGTAGATGATCGACGGCACGCCCGCGAGATTGTTCACCGTGACTTCGATGATCGAGGTGACCGGATTCTTGCCCGCGTATTCCTCGAGATAGACCCCCGCCATGACGCCTACGGGGATGGCGATCACAGCGGTGGTGAAGATCACCAGCAGCGATCCGACCCACGCAGAGAGAATGCCCGCCTCCGCCGCCGTCGATGCGGGAAAGCTGGTCAGGAAGTGCAGGTCGAGCTTTGGCAGCCCGGTCTGCAGAAGATCGATGACCAGCGCCGCAAGGACGACGAGGCCGAGCAATGTCGCGAGGATTCCCCACACGGTGAAGCTGCGGTCGAAGAACTTGCGACGCGCCATGCCGGGCGGCGCCTTGAACGGGTCGTGCACGTCTTCGGTCACGGCCATCTCAGTATTCCTCGCGGAAGCGTCGTTGCAGCCAGAAGGCGACCAGATTGAACACCAGCGTCACCACGAGAAGCGCAAAGCCCGCCGCGAAGATCGAATAATACTCGATGGTCCCCACCGCCACGTCGCCGATGGCGACCTGCGCGATGTAGGCGGTGACGGTCGCGGCGGATTCTGTGGGGTTGAGCGTGAAGTTCGGCTGCTGACCACCGGCGATGGCGACGATCATCGTCTCGCCGACGGCGCGCGACATGCCGAGCACGAGCGCGCCGGAAATGCCCGAGATCGCCGCCGGCAGGACGACGTTCATCGAGGTTTCGAGCCGCGTAGCGCCCATGGCCAGCGAGCCTTCGCGCAGCGACGCCGGCACGGCGCGCATGGCGTCTTCCGACAGCGAAGCGATGTAAGGCACGATCAGCACGCCGATGACGAGGCCAGCCGACAGCATGTTGAACGTCGGCAGGCCCGGCAGGATCGTCGCGCGCAGGAACGGCGTCACCACCGTCAGCGCAAAGTAGCCGTAGATCACCGTCGGCACCGCAGCGAGCAGTTCGAGCACCGGCTTGATCGTTTCACGCGCACGCGGCGTTGCGAACTCGGAGAGATAGATCGCCGCCACGAGCCCCACGGGCACCGCGAACGATAGTGCGACCAGCGTCGTCAGGAACGTGCCCGCGAGCAGCGGCGCGATGCCGTAGCGCGGATTCTGGAACAGCGGCGACCAGACGGTGTCGGTGAGGAAGTCGACGACGGAGACCTTCGAAAAGAAGATCGCCGACTCCTTCAGCAGCGTGAAGATGATCGCCACCGTGATGAACACGGCGGCCGCTGCAGAAAGAAACAGCGCGCCCTCGATCAGCCGCTCGCCGTAGCGAGGCCGCTTGACTGTGAAATCGCGGGTGATCGGCGTGGCCACGCGGGCGCTCCCGTTGCTGGGTCACTTCGTCGGGGGCGCGACCGGGGCGGTGGCGACGAGCGGACGGGCGAGGATTTCGCTGATCGTCGCGCCGACGCTCTGATGCCCGCCGAACGCCGTGCCGATCTGGCGCTCGGTGATGCGCTTGTCGAGTTCGGCATAGGATTCCGCCGGCAGCGGCACATAACCGACCTGCTTGGCGAAGCCCGCGCCGCCGGTGACGTAATAGTCCATGAACATGCGCACCGGGGCGAGTTCGAGCGCATCGGCGTTCAGGTAAAGGAAGATCGGACGCGCCAGCGGCTGGTAGGCGCCCGCGACAACCGTTTCCGGCGACGGCCCGACGGCGGGCTTGCCCTCATGACTGATGGTCAGCGCACGCACACGCGAGGTATTGCCCTGCAGGTACGCCATGCCGAAATAGCCCATGGCCCCGCGATCGCCGGCGACGCCCTGCACGGTGACGTTGTCGTCTTCCGTCGGCGTGTAATCGGTGCGCGATGACTTCGCCTTGCCGACGATGGATTCGGTGAAATAGTCGAACGTGCCCGACGCTGTGCCCGCGCCGTAAAGCTTCAGCGGCAGGTTCGGGAACGACGGATTGATCTGGTTCCAGTTCGTGATCTTGCCTTCCGCCGCAGGCTCCCACGCCTTTTTCAGCTCGGCGGAGGAAATCGTCGTCACCGGATTTTCCGGATGCACGACGACCGTCAGCGCGTCGAACGCGATCGGGATCTCGATGAACTTCACGCCGGCGGCCGCGCACGCTTCCATTTCGGATGCGAGGATCGGACGCGATGCGCCCTGGATGTGCGTTTCGCCGCGGCAAAATTTGCGGAAGCCGCCGCCTGTGCCGGACTCAGCGACCGTGACGCGCGCGCGTCCCTTCTGCTCGGCCTGGAACGCTTCGCCCGCGGCTTCGGAAATCGGGAACACCGTCGACGAACCGTCGACGACGACCGTGAACACGCCCGCCTTGGCGGCGTCGGTCTTCGGCGCACCGCCATCGCCGCACGCGGCAAGGAGAGTGACGACGAGCGCGCAAGCGGCGCCCTTCGCGGCGACGGCGATCATGTTGTTCGGCAAAACTGCCCCCATTCGAGAGTCGGCGCGGCGTGAATCAGCCGGGCGCACCATACGACGCCGGAGCGATAGGCAGCCGCCGCAACGCTCACGTGAAGGTTTTGCGACAGTTTGATGACATGCCCGGCGCAGCGAGGGTGCGCCCCTTGCCCTTCCAGCCCGAGGCGGACAAGAGCGGGCCATGACGTTCCTCGCTGTCTCTGCGGTGCTTGTCGCGATCGTCGCGCTCGCGACCGTGTGGGACATGCGCACCATGCGGATTCCCGACCCGCTCAACGCCTTGCTGGTCGCGTCGGGCCTCGCGGCGAACTGGCTGCTGGGGCGGTCGATCTGGGATGCGCTCATCGGCGCCGCGGCGGGGTACGGCGTCATCGTGGCCGCCAATCTCCTCTACCGGCGTCTGCGCGGCCGCGACGGCATCGGCATGGGCGACGCCAAGATGCTGGCGGGCGCGGGCGCCTGGGTCGGCTGGATGTATCTGCCGTTCGTGCTGCTTGCGGGATCGTTGCTCGGCATCGGCTACGCCGTGGCGCGCGGCATGAAGCGCACCACGCACATGCCCTTCGGCCCGTTCATCGGCGCGGGCCTCATTGCGGTCTGGATCGCCACCGCGCCCGCGCTGACGGCTCAGGTCCGCTTGCAGGCCACCATGCCGCCGACGGGCATGACGACTTCGGCCTCGCCCGTCGCGCTGATGCGCAGCAGTCCGTTGCGAATGATCGCGCCGTCGCGGATCGGCTTGTCGGGATCGAACTGAACGTCGATGACGACCTTGATGCGTCCGTCGGAAAACGTCTGCGACTCGAAATGACCCTGCACCGGCTCGCCCGCAAAGGACGTGCGTTCGAGCTGCCTGTCGCGCCCTTCGAGCCGGACGCGGGCGATCGCGGGCTGATCATAGGCGACGACGACGAAGGACTGGTCGGCGCTGCGCGACCACAGGAAGAGGCCGCACTGACCGGCCTCCAGCGTTTGCGGCGCGAGCGTCTCCAGACGCTGCTCCGCCGCCGAGGCGGCCCCGCTGACGGCGAGCATGGCGGCGGCGAACGTCAGTCGCTTCAGAACGGAAGCCATCGGAATGTCCTTGTCTGTCTGAGATACGGTTCGCCCGGCGCGGCGGCGAAACCCGCGAGCGTGAGAGCCGCCGCGGACTCCACACTAGCGGGTACGATATCGGCCTGCCACTTCGCTTCACCGTTCGCACGAAGCGCGATGACGATGCGCACGCGTTCGCCGCCTGCATCGCCCTCAAGAGGCAGCCAGGCTTCAGCGTCGCCGCACAGGGCGGTTCCCGAAAGCGATAGGGCCGGAATCTGCAGTCCGGCTGGGCGGTCGGCCAGATCGCTTTTCAGCGCACCTGCCGCCGTGGCGCAGGCGTCCTTCGCGAAGGCGATGTCGAGACCGGGCGCCGTCGTCTCGCCTTTCACGGGCGTTTTGAACACGCTTGCATCCCGCACCGTCAGGCGGTCAGAACGGATGCGTCGCACGCCGTCGGCGCCATAGGTGATCGCGAGGTCGCCGCGAAGCTGCTGTCCATTGAAGGTCAGCCGCCCGCCAAGTGCGCCGCTCAGAATCGGCGAAGGATCGAAGCGCCAGTCGACGATGCCCGCGTCCAGATCGCCAATGCGCACGCCGTGCAATTTCGCGCTCCATATCGCGCCCTCGGCGCGCTCATAGGTGAGCACACCGGGACGCTGGGGCAGCAGCAGCGAGATCGGCGCGAGCGCGATTGCGCAGACCGTCAGCGCGACGATGAAGAAGACGGCGTGCCAGGGTTTCAGCCCGAAGCTGCGGAGGCTCATCGGCGACGTCCGATCTCGAACTCCGCCGTCACCAGCGGGCCTTCGTCGGCGCGCACGATGGCGGAGCGTCGAACGACGAGCCCGGCTGCGCCCACGGCGTCGATCCACTGATAGACCTGCCGCGAGTCCGACACGCCGAAGACGACAACCAGACCATCGGCGCCTTGTGGCTCGAGACGCGCGATGGTGAGACCGTGTGCGACGGCGGCGGCGGTGGCGATGTCGCGATTGTCGCCTGCCGCTACCTTCTGCGGACCTGCGGCGGCGATCTTGCCGACGTCGGCAAGCAGCCCTCGCGCCGCTGCGAGATCAGACGCGGCGCGTGTCCGCTGGTCAGCGACTTGCGCGTAAATAGTGACCGGCAGCAGCACCAGAAAGCACAGCGCAGCGCTTGCACGCAGGATCAAACGTTCGCGCGAAGTCCGCGCCTGCCACCAACTCTTGAAAGCAGTCATCATGGCGCATCCACCACGATGTCCGCCACGTAGCGACCGCCTTCCGGGCTGCGCGCTTGCAGCTGGGCCGCTACGCCTTTCTCACGCAAAGCAGCGCCGAAGGCGTCGAGCGGTTCGGGCGTATCGGCGGAAATGCGCAGCGTCACGCGCCGACCGGGTTCGACATGGCGCACCTCATCGAGACGCACCGCAGGATTCGCTTTCAACGTCTCAACCAGCGCCGCATTCACCGCGAGCACAGGGTGTGCGCCAGAACGTGCAATGTCGGTCCTGATCGCCGCCACCTGCGCGCGCAGACTGACAATGCGCCCGATGTCCGGGCGGGCCGCACGCAAGTCGCGTTCGGCGAGTTCGAGCGTCGCCTTCGCAGCGCGCGCATCGCGCCAGGCGCTCACCGCCTGCGCGCCGGTCTGCACGAGAAACGCCAGCAGGACGAACGCGATAGCGGCACGCCAGAATCCCCACGGCGACGCGGCATTGCTCGCGCGGGCGAAATCCCCTTGCCGAAGATCGGGTGCATGGTCCGGCGGGTCCGCCGCCGCGCGCGCCAGCACCAGAAGCGGCGAGGATTCCGGCGCCCATGGCGAAACGTCCACATCGAGCGCCGCATCGCGCCAGGCGGGCGTGAGTGCAGGATGACGACGCAGCGCGCGCATGTCGCCCGCCGTCTGCGCGCGCCATTTCTGGAAGAGCGCCGGGGCGATGTCGGCCTCGATGGCATAACCGCCGGCGCGACCGGCGGAGACCATGCAAAGCGCGCCGATATTCACCGCGTCGACGGTGTGCTCGGGCGCCGGCCAGACGGTGAAATCGGCATAGACTGCGGACGGATCAGCGCCGCGCGCCACACAGACCTCGATCCAGGACCGCAGACGCGCCGACGATATCGCCGCCACAAGCCGTCGTCCGGAATCATCCTGCGCGTCGCCGACCGCCACATGGACATCGGCGTCGGGCGCGGCGAGCGAGTCTTCGAGCATGTAGCGCGCGGCGCTGCGCGCCTGTGCGTCCGAACGCGCGGCGATGGCGAGGCGCCGAACCTGTACCTCCGATCCCGGCAACACAAGTACGACGTTCTCGCCGTGCACAGGCGCCGCGACACCGAGATCATGCGCAACGGAGCCGTCCACGCGGAACGCACGCATCGGCGCATCCGGGCCGTCGCCGCCGATGAGGATCGTCACCGCACTCACAGCGCATACCCCACGGCGCCCACGCCGAACACGCGCCGCACAATCCGTGAACGCCCCGCCGTATCGATCAACGCCAAGGCGTTTTCTCCCCCGCCCTCGATTCGAACCTGCGACTGCAGTACGTAATAGCGCGACCGGGTGGCAAGCTGCGCGCGCAGGGAGGCAGGGATTTCAAGACCCGAAAAGCGCGGATGCGCGAGGAAGGCGTCGACGTCCGCCCAGCCGCCGCGGGGGCGCGACCGGATGACATCCTGCGCCACCGCAACACTCACGCCATCGCCCATGACCGCGGCAAGGATCGCCGCCTGATCAGGCAGGATCGTGTTGACGTTGACGGTTGTCAGCGCCGCGTCCGGTCGCACGCACGCGAGCGGCGCCAGCGCATCGATCACCGTGGGAGAGAAGCCGACGATCCTGCGCAGTTCGGAGAGATCGCTGAGCAGCGTGTTGGCGACGCGGAAGCCGCGCCCGTCGCTTGCGTACATGGCGTCCTCCGCACCGCCGGGCAGGACGACTTCATCGGTATCAATCCAGTCAGCCAGCGCCGCGTCCAGCGAACCCGCCAGGCGCACGCCCGTCGCATCGAGAAGGCGCGCAAACTGGATCTGGCCGCCGGGACTGGCCGAAAGCATGCCGTCCTCGCTGCGCAGGACGACGCTGTTGAGGTTGAAGCAGTTGGAGCCGTCGCGCAGGCGCAGCGTCATCGTGCCCTTGTCGAGGGGCAACGTCTTGTCCACGTTCTGCCAGTCCGCCTGATCGACCATGCCGCTGGCGTTCGCATCATTCAGACGTGCAATCTGACGCAGCGCATAGCCTTCGGCGCCGATGAGATACCAGCGCGCCTGTTCCAGTCCCGCCTGGTTGGCCGTGCGGCGCACGCTGAACCGTGATGTCTCAAGCGCCACCGCTGCAAGCATCGACATGATGGCCAGCATCACGAGCACGAGCGCCAGCGCGGCGCCACGATCGCCGTGCGTGTCTTGACCGAGGCGATCGTCCGGCGCGCTCACGACGACGGCTCCACCAGCACTTCGATACGGACAGCGCCATAGCGCGGTATGTCGCCCACAAGCGCCAGAGCGCGCGGCAGCGAACCTCCAGCGCCGCTGACAACCCACGTCTCGCGCCACTCCGCGCCGTCAAAAAACTCGAAACGTCCGTTCTCGATGGCGGCGAACAGGCGGCGCTCGGAAAAGCCCTCATCCGTAACGGGATCAAGAAAATCGCGGCTACGGCGCAAAAGCGCGCCATCGACAAAACGATAGTCCACCACCTGCAACCGTCCCATCGTCGCGCCGCCCGACACGGCGTCCGCCGAGCCGCGCACCAGATGCAGCGCGACTTCAGGCGACTGACCGCCGACGAACGCCGGCGCACGCGCGCTGTCCACCTCTCGCGTCGAGCGCAGAACAATCTGAAGTGCATCCGCGCTGAGCAGCGCTCGCGCCGTCTGCAACTCGCGGAGCGACGCCTGCGATTCCGTCACCGTTTTCTGCGAAGCGACGCTCTGCATCAGCATGGTCATGCATCCAGCCGCGATCAGGCTGAAGACGACCAGGGAGATGAGCGCCTCCACCAGTGTGAAGCCGGCGTCGCGGGGCGCGGGCGTGGTCATTCGTTCGTCGGCTGCACGCGAAAACCATGGACCTGCACTGGCGGCGCATCGCCATCCGCAGCGCTGACGGAAACCGTCACCCGCAAGACGCCGGACTCGGCTGTCGGGTCGACCTGTCGACGCCATGTCCATGTGCGACCGCTCAGTTCCGTCTCGCCTGTCTCGGCGCCGAGATCGGGCGTGGTGCGCACGGCGATCGCTTGCACCAGCACATTCTGCGCGACCATGCCGGCCAACGCGTGGGTTTCCACCTTGCGCAGGGTCGAGATGGAATGCGTCTGCAGGTTCACGAGCCCCACGCCCGCCAGAGCAAACACCGAGAGCGCCACGAGCGCCTCAACCATGGAGAAGCCCTGGTCGTTCAGAGTCTTCCGGCGTCGGCTGCACTCAGTCATGGCGGATCACGCGCGCGCCGCCCTGGGCATCCACTTCCACATCGAAACGCACGCCGCCGTTCGTGAGTTCGATACGCGCCGGAGTCGCCTCGCCGACGGGCGCGAAATACACGCCGTAGGCCTCCTCGTCGAGAATGACATCGCGGGTCGCGCCTTCAATGCGGAAGCTCGCGCCTTCAGGCCAGGCGCGAAAGGAAAGCGGCGAGCGTCCCTCGATGCGCCGCCACCCGTCCTGCTGGAGATGTGCAAACCCGTAGCCCTTTTCATTGGCGATGAAAGCGACCGGACGGTTCGTCATGATGCTCTCCTCGCCCGCATGGGAGAGCCGCGCGGCCAGCGCTTCGGCGGATTCGCGTGCGCGCCGGTCAGGACTGGGAGACGCGAGGACAACCGCGCTTGCGAGGAGGCCGACGATCGCGAGCGTCGCCAGCGCTTCGATTAGCGTGTAGCCGGCGTCGCTGCGCGGGAGACTATTTCTGCCAGTTTCCGACATCGGCATTGACGCCTTCCCCGCCCTCCTGGGCGTCAGCGCCGAGCGAGACGAGGTCATACTCGCCCTTTTCGCCGGGGCTGATGTAGATGTAGTCGCGTCCCCACGGATCGTCCGGAAGACGACGGATATAGCCTGCAGTCGGCGTTCCGCCTTCGCCGGAGGACGCCAGCAAGATCTGCAATCCCTCTGAAGTCGTCGGCAGACGTCCGTTCTGTAGGCGGTAGAGCTCGATGGCCTGCTCAAGCACCTGAATGTCGGCCTTGGCTTTTTCGACGCGCGCGGTGTTCTGCGCCGGCAGCACGTTGAGCGCGACGATCGCCGTGATGAGGCCGATGATGACGATCACCACCATCATCTCGATGAGCGTGACGCCTGCATCCGGTGCGAACCGGCGCGGGGTCGCCATGGCATCTTCCTGTTCCGACATGATCATCCGATCGCCATCTGGTTGAGTTGCAGCACCGGCAGCATGATCGCCAGCACGATGGACGCCACCACCACGCCCATCACGACGATCACCGCCGGTTCGAGAAGACTTATGGCTGCGGTCGTGAACGCCTCGAATTCCGCATCGAGATGTTCAGCCGCCTTCTGCAGCATGCCGGGCAGGTCGCCCGCATTCTCGCCGCTCGCCGCCATGTAAACGACCATCGCAGGGACGAAGCCGCTTCGCCGCATGGCCTGTGAAAGCGGCTCGCCCTGCTCGATTTCTTCGGCCATGCCATCGACGGCCTTGGCCGCCACGCGGTTGCCGACCGAAGCCCGCGCGATGCGCACGCTCTCGAACACCGGCGTGCCGGACGCCACCAGCGTGCTGACAGCGCGCACAAAGCGGCTCGCCGCCACCGCCGCTGTCCAGCGCCCGACGATGGGCGCGCGCAGGAATCCCGCATCGAGACGTTCGCGCACCGCTTCGCCTTGAAGCGCGCGGCTGGCTGCGGCCGTCGCGAGCCCCACGCCGATCAGCAGGAAGAGCCAGTAGGATGCGAGGAATTGCGACACCGCGATCAGGATGCGTGTGATCAGCGGCAGTTCGGTCTCGAAGGCCTGAAACTGTTCGGTGAGGCTGGGGACGACGAAGATCATCAGGCAGATCACGACGAGCGTCGCGACCATGCTCAGCACGGCGGGATAGATCATGGCAGTCGTCACCTTGGAACGAAGCGCATGCACGCGGCCAAGGTGATCGGCCAGCCGCGTCAGGACCGCGCCGAGATTGCCGGAGCGCTCGCCCGCCGCGACGGCAGCGCGATAAAGCGGCGTGAAGGATGCCGGATGACGCCCCAGCGCGTCCGACAGGCGCAAGCCTTCCACGACGCCGGATTGAATGTTCGACATGATGCGCTTGGCGGCGGCGTTTTCCTGCTGCGCGGCGACCATGGCGAGCGCCTCGTCCACCGGCACCGCCGCGTCGATCAGGGTGGCAAGTTGGCGCGTGACCAGCATCTGCGCCTTGTGGCCGAGCTTGTCGCGCGCCTGCGGGGCGACGGATGAAAGCACACCCTCGTCCATGCCGCCGATGCGCAACTCGACCGGGAGCAGCTTCTTTCGGTTCAAGACGCGCCGGGCCGCGCCTTCGTCGGGCGCATCGACAGCGCCGGCGCAGCGGCGACCATCTATGTCCAGCGCGATGTATTGGTACGTCGTCATCGGACTAGGCGACGACCCCGCTGGCGGAGCGCAGAACATCGCTGAGCGAGGTGACGCCGGCCGCCGCACAGCGCAAGCCGCTCGACATGAGCGGCTCGGCGTCGCGGAACGCGTGCGCGGCCATGTCCTGCTCGCTTGCATCCGCATGGATCAGGCGGCGGATTTCATCATCCACTTGCACGAATTCGTAGAGACCGATGCGACCGACGTAGCCTGAGCCGTTGCAGGACTTGCACCCAACAGCTTCATAAACCGTCGCATCCGCCGCGCCGACCCGCGACAGCAGCTTGCGTTCCGCCTCGCCAACGACTGCGGGCTTCTTGCAGTGGGGGCAAAGCCGACGCACGAGGCGCTGGGCGACGATGGCGCGCACGGTAGATGCGAGAAGATAGGGCTCCACGCCCATGTCCTTCAGCCGCGTGATCGCCGCGACGGCGTCATTGGTGTGGACGGTGGAGAAGACGAGGTGGCCGGTGAGGCTCGCCTGGACGGCGATCTGGGCGGTTTCGGCGTCGCGGATTTCGCCGACCATGACGACGTCAGGGTCCTGGCGCAGGATGGCCCGCAAGCCCGCCGCAAACGTCAGTCCGATGCGCGCGTTCACCTGCGTCTGGCCGATGCCCTCGATCGCATACTCAATCGGGTCCTCGACCGTCATGATGTTGCTGCTCTTGTCGTTCAGCACATTCAGCGCCGAGTACAAAGTTGTACTTTTTCACGAACCTGTCGGACCGGTGACAAGAATGATTCCATTCGGCAACGACAGCGATGCTTTGAAACGGGCCAGCATGTCGGCGCCCATGCCGAGCGATTCCAGACTGCGCAGCCCCTGATCGCGGTCGAGAATGCGCATAACAACGCGTTCGCCGTAGCGCGACGGCAGCGTGGAAACACGCACGTCGATGGCGCGACCGCCGAGCGTCAGCGAAATGCGCCCATCCTGCGGGAGGCGCTTCTCAGCGATGTCGAGGCGCGCCATCACCTTGATGCGTGACACGAGCCGCGACTTGGCTTTCACCGGCGCGCGCAGGATTTCGCGCATGACCCCGTCCACACGCAGGCGTACATTCAGCGTGCTCTCAAAGGGTTCGATGTGTATGTCCGAAGCGCCTTCGCTGATCGCCTGAGAGAGGAGCCCATTGATCAGACGAATGACTGGCGCATCGTCCTGCGAGTCCAGAAGATCGGCTGACGCACCTGCACCATCCACCAGCGCTTCCAGTGAGTCGTTATCGATGCCATGGGCTATCGACTGAGCAGCCGCATTGGTGACAGCGTAGTTTTCGGAGAGAGCCGTATCGAAGGCGGTCGCATCAAGCGTGACAATCTCGAACGCCGAGCCGAGCCAGCGCCGCACCTCCACGAGCACGAGGGGATCGGCATCGGCCCGCAGACCGACGCGCCACGGAGGCGCTCCGGTCAGCAGAACGACGCCGCGTGACTTCGCGAAGCCGTACTCGAACCGAGAAACCGCCACTGTGTCGTCAGGCGTACTGATGGTCTGCTTCATGGGCGGCGCCTGTATCGCGCGGGTGCGCTTGCCTAGTTATTCGGAGCTACGCGGACGACCGGGGCGTCCACCGGACGCAGCGGCGGCGGCGCATCCACTGCCGGCAGCGCCGGCCGAAACTCACGATCAAGCTGTGCGGCCACGCCGGCATCCAGCCCCCCGTCGCTGCGGAAGGTCTGGAACTGTCGATCCGTCACAGCACGCGCCTGCTCGGTCGTGCTGACAATCGTGGGCCGGAGGAAGACCATAAGGTTGGTGCGCTTGCGTGAGCGTCCTTCGGTGCGGAACACACGACCAACGACGGGAATGGAGCGCAGAAGCGGAATGCCTGACTCCGAGTTCTGCACATCCTCCTGAATGAGTCCGCCCAGAACGATCACCTGCCCAGCGTCGACCTGCACCACGGTTTCGATCGCACGTCGATTGGTGATGAGATCGGTGGAGTCCGAGACGACGGGCCCGAATATGCTCGACACTTCCTGCTTGATCGCCAGACGGATGGCGCCGCCCTCGCTGATCTGCGGGCGAACCTCCAGTTGCACGCCGACATCCTCACGCCGGACGGTGCGGAAGGGATTGTCGTTGTTGTCGCTCAGCGTCTCGCCAGTGGTGATCGGAATCTGCTGACCGACGAGAATTGAAGCCGTTTCATTGTCGAGCGTCATGATCGACGGCGTCGACAAGATATTGGATTCCTTATCCTCGCTGAGCGCATTGATGATCAGGCCGAGAATTGTGCCGTCGCTCTGCTGTCCCCCGATGCCGGCGACGAGGCCGTTGGCGCCGAGCAGTGAAGAGACCGCCGCGCGACGTAGATCGGAAATGGCTTCGCTCGTTTCTTCGTCGCCGTCGCCAAGCAACAGTGCGCCGGTCGCAGCCAGCAGGTTCGGCGCTGCGTTGGCATAGCTCGTCGACAGGAACGGCACCGCCGTGGAGCCGTTGCCCGCCGCCACAAACTGTACGCCGAGTTCGCGGGCCGCGGAATCGGAGACCTCGACGATCAACGCCTCCACCAGCACTTGCTGGCGGCGCACGTCGAGCGACCGTACGACGTTCGCGAGTGCCTCCTGCGTCTCGGTGTCGGCGCTGATGATGAGGGAATTGGTCGCACGGTGCGCGGCGATGTTGGCGCGACGGCCGGGCGCGGGCGCGGCGTTCGGTTCCGCGTTCGGCGTGCTGAGCGAGGCAGCGATCTGCTGCAGAACGGGCACCAGCTCCTCGGCGACGGCGTGGCGCAGCGAGACAACCTGCACGCCGGACTGGTAGTCGGCGCCGACATCGAGATCCTGCAGCAAGGGCATGATCTGATCGAGCGTGCGCGGATCACCTCGCAGGACAACCGTATTGCTGCTGGCGACGGGTACGACCTGGATCAGCGATCGCGAACCGCTCTCATCACCCACGGCAGACGACAGACTCTGCGCGACCCCCGCGATTTCCGTTGCCGATGTATTTTTCAGGCGGATTGAGCGAAAAGTGGACGTATCGCGATCAAGCTGCGCGACCACGTCACGCATACGCTGCACGGTCGAGCCATAGTCCACGATGACGACGGAATTGCCGCGACGGCTTACCGAGACCTGGCCGCGCTCGGACAGGAGCGGCTTCAGCGCGTTGGCAACGGTTTCGGCGTCGGCGAACCGCAGACTGATGACCTGAGAGACATAGCGGTTGTCTGATGGGCCGGCTGATTGTGGGGAGGCCTCCCGCGCCGCCACGGCGTCGGGCACGATGCGATAGGCGCCCTGAGCCGTTGGCACCGCGACGAAGCCGTTGACGCGCAACGTCGTCATGAAGACGTCGAAGAGTTCGCGCTCCGACATCTGCTGTCGGGCCATGACCGTCACCTTCCCGGTGACACGGGGATCGATGATGAAAGTGCGACCAGTCGCGTTGGACACGTCTTCGATGAAGGCGCGAATGTCGACTTCGCGAAGTGCGACGCCCGCGTCCGGCCGCGCGCCAGCGCCTGCACTTGGCTGTGGCGACGCTTGTTGCGCCAGAAGCGCGTCGGGCGCTGCAGACGCCATCCAGGCCACGCCGCACGCGGCGGCGAATGTTGATAGCTTCAAACGGCTCATGCGGGCGACCGTATTGCAGCACGCACGATCATCGGCTCCGCTGATGCGCGCTGGACGGTGAGTTCGACACTGCGTGACGCTGACAGCGCGGCCAGATTGACCTGCGTACCGCCGTTCACCGCAAGTATCACGTCACCCTCCTGCAGGCCGAACGCCGCGATTGCGGCGGGCAATGGCCCGCTCAGCCGCAGTCCGGACAGCGGAATGCGGCCGTCCGGCGCGCCGACCATAAGTGACGCGAGATAGACCGTGACATCACTCGACACACGCTCTGCGCCCGCAAAATCCGGCGTCGACGATGCTCCGTTCGGGGCAACACTTATGGAAGGCGAGCGCGCCGCCTCGTGTCCGTACATGAAGGGCGACCTCGCCGACGCGTCCACTGCTGTGAGCGTGCTCAGCGTCGCCGAGGGCGCATCGCCTGCTTCGGCGACGACGAGCGCCATGTCCTGCGGCGGATCGATGCGACCAAGCAGCGCTGCAGCAAAAGAATGCCGCGTTGCGGGCGCAAGCGAGACATTACGCTGCCCGCCGGCGAACGCGAGCACCACGCCGCCAGCGTTGACTTCGGAAAGCACGACCCCGTCAGAGAGCGTCTGGCCTACGAGAAACGCACGCTCACCGCCGTCTTGCAGCGCGATGATAGCCCCGCTGCGGGACTCGACTTCCGAGACCCGGACGGAAACGACTTTCACGGTCGAAACGAAGGCGGCAGCGGCGCTGGATGCGTTCGCTTCGATTGCCGCGTCAGGCGCAAATGGCGAGACCCGCGCTGCAACAGCGGTCGCTCCCCCAACACGCTCCGACCACCCCTCTTCCGCACCGCTCGTATCGATGGCGCCCTGCGCCGTCGGCGTAAGCAAAGACCATCCGGCGTGTGCGCATCCGAAAGCAACGGCCGCCAGCATGGCCGCCTCGACCGCCGGCCGCACGGCCGTCAGCGGTTGCGCCGCGCCGCCGGGTCGCGCACCGCCTGCGCGGAAAAACTTCTTCATTGCGGCCCCTCGCAGCGCCATGACGCCCCCGGATGTCCGAGGGCGTCATTAACGCTCTATCCATTATATGTGACAGTACAAATACAGGATCAGCTTGTGTCGGAGACTGTGTCGCCGACACAAAACCGTCACGCTCAGAACTTCGCCGTCAGACTCACGGAGAAGGACTGGCCGCGGTCGTAGGTGTTGACTTCGGTGCGGCCGAGCGCCGAGTTCTGGTACTCTTCGTGATCCTCGCCGAGCAGGTTTCGACCGCTCACGCCGAGCGTGAAATCAGCGCCCCCGACCTTGATGTCACGACGATAGACCAGGTCGAGATTCACCCCGGGATACTCGATGGTGTTCGGCAACGCGCCGAGGCCACGACGCGCAATCCGCTCATCGACCCAACCCACCAGCAGCGTGAGTTGCGAGACGCCGGTGTCGTAGCCAAACTGCAGATTTGCCACGTTCTCAGACGTGCCCTGCAACTGCGAACCGTCGAGCCCAAAGGCGGAGGCAGGCTTTGCAATGCCGTCGGAGGGGTCGATGATCGTGTCGCCCGCTGCGGCCTGCACCTCGGAGAAGGTGTAGGTGTAGTTGGCGCTGAAGAGCCAGGACGCATCCTTCAGGAACGGGATGTCGAATGGCATTTCGAACGTGGTGCGGTACTCGAATTCTGCGCCGTAGAGCATCGCTTTCGGCGCATTGATGAAGCGCGTCGACTGGCCGCTGCCGGTCGTCGGGATGATCACCTCTTCGATCGGCTTGTCGATGTCCTTGTAGAAACCGCCGAACGTCACAAATTGCTGGCGGCCAAAGTAGTATTCCAGCCGGGCATCGAGGTTGGATATCTCGGAATCGATAAGTGCCGGATTACCGCGGTACTCACGATCGGTTTCGGGATCCGTGTAGAGCGAGAACGCGAGTTCGCGAAACTGCGGGCGCGTGATCGTTTGCGAATAGCCCACACGGAGCTGGAGGTCGTCGGCGAAATTCCACGTGAGTGTCGTGGCCGGCAGGTAGTACTGATTCTGGATCGAGACCGGCGCCGTGCTCGGCTCCCCGAAGCGGTTGGAAGTCCGCACGAACTGCGACCCGTCTTCGTAGCGCACGCCCAGCGCGGCACGCAGGAAGGAAGTCAGCTCAAGGTCAGCCGCCACATAGGCCGCATTGACCAGCAAACCCGCCTTGTACCGGTCGTCCGGCCCCGTCAGTTCGATGAGTTCAAACCTCAGCGGGTCGATGTTGTCGGGCGAAAAGAGGTAGTCCACGCGCGCGGTGAGCACGTCGTCGCCCGCCGGCACCGCCGGTCCGCCGAAGGTGAAGGACAGGAGTTCGTACTGCCGGACATTGTTCTGGTAGGCGATCCCGGCGGACAGCTTAAGTTCGCGCGTCTCGTCGATGTTGATGGTGTAGCCGGCATCCACGCCGCCACTCACGATCTCGTCTTTCAGTTCCGAGAAGCGCGTCGAGTTCTGGTTGAGGCGTGAGTAGCGCGCGACGCCGCCGACGACGTCGTACGTCACCTCGCGTTCGTAAGGTGCTTCCCGTGTCGATTGGGCGAAGGCTCCGCGCCACTCCACATCGAGAGGCCCAAATTTGTGCTCACCCGTCAGTTGCGCGGTGGCGAGTTGCCGTTCGTACCAAGCCGTCGCCTCATTATAGACCGTCGTGACGCCGCTGGGATCGACGTTGGTGTCGAAGCCCTCGCTGGTTTGCGCTTCCTTTGACGTGCTCCGAATGACGAGGCCCGTGAATGTGATCTCGTTCTCGTCCCAGCCGAGACTGACGCTGGCAAGCGCGTTGGCAGTGACGTCCCAAGTGGTGGTTTGACTGTCGAAATCCGTTTCGAGCGTTCCGCCGCTGACAGCCTGGCGCAGCGCGTTTTGTGAGCGCCATGAGCTGTCGTAGCCGACGACGCCGACGATCCCGAGGTTGTACTTGCCAATGTCGAAAGAAGCTCCAGCTGTCGTTTCCACCTCAACATCGGGATCAATCTTGTCCGACTGCACCACTGTGAGGGGGGAATTCGCGAAACTCTCGCCGATAATCTCAAGTTCGTCGGCAGTGAAGTTGGAATCCTGAATGCGTTGCCCGCGCCCGATTGCAGCGGACAGGGCGTCGGGAACATCACGCAGGCCGTCGCTGATCCCTGACCAGTCGCTGCGCTCGCCATAGTAGACGAGGCCGCGTTCAAGGGTGGTCTCGGTGTTTCCGCCTGTTCCGACCTTGATGTTGAAGAACGGCTCGTTGGGCTGTCGGACCGTGCGCAGATTGATGATTCCGCCGCCGAACTCGCCGGGATAGTTGGGCGAGAACGTCTTCTGGACCGAAGCGCCGTCCAGGATGTTGGAGGGGAAAAGGTCAAGCGGAACGGTGCGGCGGAGCGGTTCGGGGCTCGGCAGCGGCGAGCCGTTCAAAAGCGCCGACGAATACCGCTCGTTAAGACCGCGCACGACGACGAAGCCGCCGCCGGAAATGGTGAGTCCCGTGAGCCGGGTCAGCGCCGACGCGGCGTTGCTGTCGCCCTGCCGTTCCAGATCCTCATTGGACAGGAACGCCGCCACTTCCGTGGTCTGACGCATCGGCTCGGGAATAAAGCGGCCACGAACGACGATTTCGTTTTCCTCGCCGGTCTCCGACGGTTCGTCCGCCGGCGGTTGCGTGACGTTGACGGGAGCATCCGTCGCCGTGGCGGGATCAGGGTTTTGTTGGGCTTCCTGAGCGCTGGCGATGGACGGCGCGATTAGAACGGAGGTGAGCAACAGGACTTTGCTGAGCGGAAGCTTTGGCTTCCTGCGAAAGAACTTGATCATGACATTCGGCCTTGGATTTGGAGGGACCCGACGAGTGTCGGGCGGCGACCAAAAGTCACCGCCCGACCCGGTTTCAGCAGGGCGAAGACGCCTCGAGACCGCACGTCCAGGTGCGCCACCAGTTGTCGTTCGTGTCGCGCACGGCGCCGATGTAGTTGGTCGCCGTGAAGAACGAGCCGAATGCCGTGGCGGGATTGACTGCGGTGCGCGCCGTTTCGTTGGCCCCGTTGATGACGATCTGCGTCAGCGTCGGCGGCGTCGCCGTGGAGTTGTTTGCGCCTGCCGCGATCGAGGCCGTTGCGGCCGCGGCGTAGGCGCCGGGGCAGCTGAACAGGATCGAGTTGAACGTGGGCGCCGGCGCCGCGTTTGCGGCCGTCGTCACGAGGCAGATGGTCGACCCCGTCACTATGCCGTTTGCCCAACGACCCGACGAGCCGGGCGTGCCGCCCGTGGCGTTGAGTTCGATGCCGTTCAGGTTCGTCGCGCCGCGGGTAGGCGTGCCGATGAACGTGAAGTTGGCGATCGAGGGGTTGGTGAAGAGCGTGTCGCCCGTGCTCGCAGCGCGCAAATTGCTCGCTTCGACAAGGCGGTCGCCCGCACCGGTGCGTTGACGGGTGATCATGAACTGCAGGTTGCCGACATAGCCCGCGTCGTAGTCGAGGGAGTCGTCATCGTTGCCGGTGAGCACGATGTATTTCGCATTCACTGTGCCGCCGAAGAACTCGACGCCGTCGTCGGCATTGTTGTGGACCTGGATGTAGTTCACTTCCGTGCCAGAGCCGACGCCGCCGAACGTGATGCCATTCAGTTCGTTGCCCGCGGTGCCCGGCAGCGGGAAGCCCGCGAAGAGCACGCGCACATATTCCAGACGGCCGCTGGAGTCGGCCGGTGAAGCGCCGCCGTACAGCGCCGGCGTACCGCTGATGCCTTCGACTTCCGCCTGGCAACCCACAGAGCCCTGCGCGACCGCCGTATTGCAGTTCCGGATGGGTGCGCGCCCGAGCAGTACGACACCACCCCACTCACCGATCGCGTTAATCGGATCGACCTGCGAATTGGTGAGATCGCTCAGCGAGGTGAATGTGATCGGCGCCGCACGCGTGCCGTTCGCGAAGAGCTGCGACCCGCGGTTGACGACGAGATAGTCCGAGCCCGACGAACCGAACACGGTCACGCCCGCATCGACCGTCAGCGCAGCGGCCGTGCCGCCGCCACCGCCGCCGCCCACATCGGCGCCAACGTTCACGCGACCGACGAGCTGGTAGAGGTTGCCGGACGTCAGACGCAGGTTGGACAGGATGTTGCCGGTCACGATGCAACGGCGCTGGCCGTTGAGTTGCGACCCTTCCGACGTCCCTGCCGGGCAGCCTTGCGATTCGAACAGCCGGTAGGTCCAGCCGGTCGCCCAGCTGCTGGCAGCGGTTTCAGTCGGCGAGAACGCGCCGATGTAGTTCGTGGCCGTGAAGAACGAGCCGAACGCCGTGGCGGGGTTGACCGCCGTGCGCGCGATTTCGTTCGGGCCCGGAAGCACGCCCGCAAGCGTCGCCGGAGTCGTGGTCGAGTTGTTGGCGCCCGCGCCGATCGAGGCCGTCGCCGCCGCCGCATAGGCGCCGGGGCAGCTGAACAGGATCGAGTTGAACGTTGGCGCCGGCGCCGCGTTTGCGGCCGTCGTCACGAGGCAGACAGTCGATCCCGTCACGACGCCGTTCGCCCAGCGACCCGAGGACCCGGGCGTGCCGCCCGTGGCGTTGAGCTCGATGCCGTTGAGGTTTGTCGCGCCGCGAGTGGGCGTGCCGATGAACGTGAAGTTCGCGATCGACGGGTTGGTGGGGAGCGTGTCGCCCGTGCTGGCCGCACGCAGGTTCGAAGCCTCGACGAGACGGTCGCCGGCGCCCGTGCGCTGACGGATCACGACGAACTGCAGGTTCCCCTGAAAGCCCGTGTCGTAGTCGAGTGAGTCATCGTCATTGCCGGTGAGCACGACGTACTTCGCGTTTACCGTGCCGCCGAAGAACTCAACGCCGTCGTCGGCGTTGTTGTGGACCTGGATGTAGTTCACCTGCGTGCCGTTGCCGACGCCGCCGAACGTGATGCCGTTAAGTTCGTTGCCGGCCGTGCCCGGAAGCGGGAAGCCCGCAAAGCGCACCTGCACGTAGTCGAGAATGCCGCTGGAGTCGGTCGGCGTGGCGCCGCCGTACAGCGCCGGGCTGCCGCTCACGCCTTCGATTTCCGCCTGACAGCCCACGGAGCCCTGCGCCACCGCGGTGTTGCAGTTGCGGATAGGCGCGCGACCCAGAAGGACGACGCCGCCCCACTGGCCGATGGAGTTGACCGGATCGACCGTGCCGTTCAGGTCCGTCAGCGAGGTGAAGATGATGGGGTTGGAAACGGTGCCGTCCGCGATCAGACGCGAACCACGGTTGACGACAAGATAATCAGCGCCGGACGCACCATAGACCGTCACGCCCGGCTCGATCGACAGCGTCGCAGCTTGACCACCCGCCTGCGTGCCGGAACCGCCAAGATCCGCGCCGACATCGACGCGACCGCTCAGGCGATAGACGACATTTGCCACGCGCGGCAACGTAAGGTTCGAAAGGATCGCGCCCGTCACCTGACAGATCGTCAGCGCGCCAAGTGCGCCCTGGTTTGTGGTGCCGGTCGGGCATGTGGCCGAGCCGCCGCCGCTTCCGCCGCCGCCGCCGCCGCCGCCGCCGGGCGGCGTGCCGCCTGATGTGCCGCCTGGCGAGCTGATTTGCGAACCGCCGCCCCCGCAGGCGGCAAGTCCGAGTGTGAGCGCAATTGCAATGGCGCGCGCTTTTGTTGCGAGATGCATGTCGATCCCCTCAAATCCATCTTGCCGTCACGCATGACGGCGAGGCCCAATCAGGCTGAGAGGTGCACTAGCGAGCGCAGACGAAGCTTTCGTGACGGATGCGTTACATGTTTGAGTCTTCGCGCCGCGCTCCACTTATAGCGTTGATGCGGACACACTTTTCGGCGATGAGGGCGCGCGCTGTCGCTGCCCAGCGCGATTGTGAAGCTTTTGTTTCATGATGTTTTAGCGGTCGACGATGCATCGCGATAAAAAACGAGGTTCAACCATGTTCGCTGCGAGCGTCAGACGTGCAACACTTTGTGTTGTGCTTCTTGCGTGCGCCTCAGCTTGCGAGGCGGCGGGACAAAATCCACCGGCGTCGCGAGTTGTCATGGAAGCGTCACACGGCGAGTTCGAAATTCCGGGACTCACGCGGCAGCGTTGGCGCGCCGCCAACGAACAAGCGGAATCGATCGCAGGAAGCGTCACGATAGCCGCGAGTGATCGCGCTGAAGGCGCGGTGAGCTTCGCTTTCGCACACGGCGTCACCCTCTGGGCGCGACCTGCTCTGCTCCCCATCGAGGACGACGAAGTCAGAGAGATGGTTCGCGTCGCGCAGGAACAGATCGGCGCCCCGGCCGGGGCGTTTCCCTCATTTTTTGAAGTCATGGAAGAGAGGGTCGCGCTGACGGCGCCGCAGGGCGGGCTGTGCGGCGGCATGCGAACCCGCGTGATCGGCGTCACCGAATTTCTCGACGGCGGCGGCGCCGAGGATTCCGGGCGGTGGGCATTGCGCATCGTTGCGTTTCACGCCCCCGCCGGGGACCCCCTACGGCCCGTCAGCCTGACGTTGACCCAGTCATCGGAGACGGGAGCGGGCCGACCGACGAGGCATCGCATCAACCCATCGAACCTCCGTGATTGCTTCTCGTTCGACTTCATCCAGTCCGACGCTGGTTAAGGCGGTTTGGCGTTTACGCTTCAGAAATCATTGTATGGCGGCCCCGCCCTTGGCGGCCATGGGCGGGATTGATTTCGGCCCAATCACATTTTCCGCTTTACTTCGGGGTCCAACGACCCTATCTGCCCCCTACCGGCGGACCTGGAAACAGCGTCCACTAACGCTCCCCTCGGCCCAGGCCACACGGGGGACCGACTTCGGGCATGAAAGCCTGCGGCACGGCCTCCCGGCGTAAGCTCCCGTCTCCGGACGGCGAAGGAAGCGGACCTGACATTAGGCATGTCCGACTAACGCCGGCCTGGGTTCAACATCGCTCCACACCTTGGACAGTCGCGTCCGTGGGGCCACGAGGTCAATGGGGGCTGCCGGATGGATCACATCCAGTCGCTGATTTTCCCGTCGCCGTCGGACGCTGTCCGTTCGCTAGTGCCCGAAGGGCCGCTGGCGATCGCGCGTCCGCACCGGGTGAAAGCCGCGGGGACTTGGTTCCGCGAGAACTTTCCGGGGGAAATCTTCTACGCCGTGAAGGCGAACCCTTCTCCGTGGGTGCTCGACGCACTCTGGGAGTCGGGTGTGCGCGGCTTCGACGTCGCCTCGGAGGCCGAGGTGCGCCTCATCTCCGAACGCTTCGGCAAGGACGCCAAGCTCGCCTTCATGCACCCCGTCAAATCGCGTCGCGCCATCGGCCGGGCATACCTCGACTACGGCGTGCGCACCTTCGTGCTCGACACCGAGGACGAGCTGCAGAAGATCCTCATCGAGACCAACGGCGCCAAGGACCTCACGCTGATGGTCCGCCTCGCGGTGTCCAACGACGGCGCCTCGCTACCGCTGGCGTCGAAGTTCGGCGTCTCGGCGCAGGACGCGCCGGACCTGCTGCGCAAGGCGCGTAGCGCGACGGAAGAGATGATGGGCATCTCGTTCCATGTCGGCTCGCAGTGCATGCGTCCGCTCGCCTACAAGGCCGCCATGCTCGACGCCAACCGCGCAATCATCAAGGCGGGCGTCGTCGTCGACATCGTCGACGTGGGCGGCGGCTTCCCGGCGATCTATCCCGGCATGGAGCCGCCCGAGATGGGCGCGTACATGCGCGAGATCCGCACGACGTTCGAAGAGATGTTCGTGGCGCAGAATGCGGTGCTTTGGTCGGAACCCGGCCGTGCGCTCGTCGCGGAGGCGGGCTCGATCGTCACGCGCGTGGACCTGCGCAAGGGCGACGCGCTCTATCTCAACGACGGCGCCTACGGGAACCTGTTCGACGCGACGCACGTGCAATGGCCCTTCCCGGTCAAGCACATCCGCGACGGCGGCTCGCGCGCCAAGCTCGCGCCGTTCAAGTTCTACGGACCGACGTGCGACTCCATGGATGCGGCCCAAGGCCCGTTCCTGCTGCCGGCGGACATCCGCGAAGGCGACCACATCGAGATCGGCATGCTCGGCGCCTATGGCGTCGCCATGTCGACGGGCTTCAATGGCTTCGGCGACACGACCACCGTCGTGAGCGAGGACGCGCCCTGGCAATCGATGTTCGTCGCCGAGCAGAAGGCGGCCGAGGCGGCTGACGACGACACAGGCGTCGTCCGGCTCTCCGATCGCCGGCGCAAACCAAAGCGGAGGTAGGCGCGACCCCGTCCCCGCCGGAGCGTGAGCGAAGTCGCCCATGCTCCGGCGCGCGCACGGTTGATGCTGTCACGCATTTCCGTCACACCCCTCCCGGTCCTGCGTGCGGCGGAGCGTCCGCAGGAGCGTTCCCTTTTCCGACGCCGCCGAATGCGACGAGGAGCCACCACGATGGCGAAAGCGAAAACCGCTGCACCCCCAAAGGCCACTGCGGCCAAGAAGCGCGACAACCGGAAGGCGGAGCTGCTCTCCAGCCCGGTCGAGCACATCGACATCTCGAAGTTCGACGCGCGTCCGATCATCGACGCGTGGGGCAAGATGAGCTTCACGTCGCGCGACGCCGCGCGCGCGGCGCAAATTCTCAACATGGCGCTTGAGGACAAGAACTGCTCGACGTGGCTGATCATGGCCGGCTCCACCGGCGCGGGCGGGTGCCTGCACGTCTGGCGCGACATGGTCGAGTACAACATGGCCGACGCGATCGTCGCGACGGGCGCGTGCATCATCGACATGGATTTCCTCGAAGCGCTCGGCTTCAAGCACTACCAGGCCAAGGAAATCCCCGACGACAACATCCTGCGCTCGCTCTACATCGACCGCATCTACGACACCTATATCGACGAGGAAGAACTGCAGAACGTCGATCACACGATCTACGACATCTGCGAGAGCCTCGAGCCGCGCCCCTACACCTCGCGCGAATTCATCTACGAGATCGGCAAGTGGCTCGCCGCCGGCAACGCCAAGAAGAAGGATTCGCTGATCCAGCGCGCCTACGAAAAGGGCGTGCCGATCTTCGTGCCGGCGTTCTCGGACTGCTCGGCGGGCTTCGGCATCGTCAAGCACCAGGTGGAGCGCCGCAAGGCCAAGAAGCCCTACATGACGATCGACAGCGGCGGTGATTTCCGCGAGCTGACGGAGATCAAGATCGCCGCCGGCACCACGGCGCTGTTCATGGTCGGCGGCGGCGTGCCGAAGAACTTCGCGCAGGACACTGTCGTCTGCGCGGAAATCCTCGGCCACGACGATGTGGAAGTGCACAAGTACGCCGTGCAGATCACGGTGGCGGACGTGCGCGATGGCGCCTGCTCCTCGTCGACGCTTCAGGAAGCTGCGAGCTGGGGCAAGGTGAGCACCGTGCACGAGCAGATGGTGTTTGCGGAAGCAACCAGCGTTGCGCCGATCATCGTGTCGGACGCCTATCACCGCGGCGGCTGGCGCAAGCGCAAGGCGCGGAACTGGGCGAAGCTGTTCAAGTAAGAACGGCGCGCCCTCTCCCTCATTCTGCGAGGGAGAGGGCTGCGATGATGGTGGAGCGCCATGCCGACATTTGGCGAGTGGAGATATTCAGTAGATCGCGACGCAACGATCGCGGCGTATCGTGGGGTTTCTGAGGGGGGCTCGCAGAGATGCGGTTGCGCGGGATGCCGAAACTTTCTGTTGGCGCGAGCGAAGATCTTTCCTCCGGATTTTTTCGCACTGCTCAATCAGCTTGGCATTGATCCAGGCAAGGATGGCGAAGTGCATGAGAACGTCGAGCTGTCGCCCGGACTGCACGACTACGGAGGCTGGTTTCACTTCGTGGGGTCGCTTGAAGAGACTGGAGACTTCACGCCGATCCACTTCAGCGAAAACTTCACCGTTTGGATGTGCGAAGCGTCCGCACCGCGGCTGGCGCCGCTGGAGAAGCACGCCGTTGTCCAGCTAGAATTTCACTGCGATGCTGTACCTTGGCTGCTCTCGGAGTCAGAATTCGATTGAGCGCCTAAGCCGGCACGCAGGTCAGCCGCATCGCATTTCCGATGCGCTCGCTCGCCGTCAGGCGCAGCGGTGGTCTTGCACTGGTGAAGAAAGGCGAACCGCCGCCGAGCACCACGGGGTGGAAATAGAGCTGGTAGGCGTCGATGAGGCCTAGCTCCGTCAGGCCGCCCGCAAGCACCGGCCCCGCCGCTTCGATCTCGCCGTCGATGTCGGCTTTCAGCTTGCGGATCGAGGCTTCCAGATCACCGCTGATGAGCGTGGCGTTGGGGCCGACCGATGTCAGCGTGCGCGACACCACGAATTTCTTCTGCGCGCGCCATGCCTCCGCATAGGCGCGAAACGCCGGCGTCCACTCGGCGTCGTCTCCATCCCAGTAGCGCATGATCTCGTACATGCGGCGACCGTAGAGACAGCCACTCTGCCGGCGCAGTTCTTCCGTGAAATGCTCGAAAAGCACCGGGTCAGGCGCGAATTTGTCGTGGTCGACATAGCCATCCAGCGACACGTTCAATGCAAAGACCAGTTTCGCCATGCGCTACGCCCTTCTGTTCTCGAACACCGCCAACTGCGCCGCAAACGCGCGCTGGAACGCGGGCCGCGCCCTGCCGCGCTCCACATAGGCCGAAAGGTTCGCACACGCCGCAAGCAGTTCCGATCCCTCAAGCCGCCGCAGCACCTGCACCATCAGCAGATCGCCTGCGCTGAATGCGCCGTCGAGCCAGTCGGCGTCGCCGAGGCGGTTCGACAGGTCGCCCAGCCGGTCGCGGATGCGTTCCTCGACCATGATCATGCGCTCAGGCCCCCAGCTCTTGTCGCTCTCCATATACTCGACAACTTCGCGCTGCACGATCACCGGCTCCACCGAGCTCACCGCCGCAAACATCCACGCGATGGCGCGGGCGCGGGCGTTGGGTTCTTCCGACAACAGACCCGGAAAGCGCTGCGCGATGTGCAGCACGATCGCCCCCGACTCGAACAGCACGAGATCGCCTTCCTCATAGGTCGGGATCTGACCGAAAGGCTGCAGCTTGCGATGCGCGGGCTTCTTGAAATCCGCCCACGGCACGAGGCGCACGTCGTAGGCTTGCCCCACTTCTTCCAGCGCCCAGCGCACGATCATGTCCCGCGCGAGGCCCGCGCCACGGTCCAGCGCGTCTTCAAAGGCCGTGATGGTGATCGTCATCCGACACTCTCCCCGATCGTGCGAAGGACGATCCTGCGGCGGCTTTCCCGACACGCGTGTTGCATGGCGCCTTGCGAAGGAGTCATACCCTCCCGGCATCCATCGCACACATTCCGCAAGCCGGAAGGCCACGTCCGCCCATGAAGAAGATCTTCGCCGCCGCCGCTTTCGCGTTGCTCGCCACGGCCTGTGTCTCCGTCGATGTCACCGAGGCGCCTGTGCCTGTCGCGACTCCTGCGCCGGCGCCGGTAGCGCTGCCGTTCAACGGTTTGGGCGTCATCGCACCCGCGCCCGCACCGACGTCCGGCGTTCACGCAGCGGACGTGGCGATTTCGAAGGGTCCCTGGAGCGCCGCGCGCATCGAGCAGGCGACCGCCGATGACGCCGTCGATCCGTGGAAGGCGTTCGGGGGCGTCTTGGGCGCCGACTTCACCGCCGCCAACTATCCCGCGACCAAGGCGCTGCTCGACCAGGTGATGGCCGTCGCCGGCCCGGCCATCGGCCAGACCAAGGCGGCGACCTTCCGCCCGCGCCCGTTCGTCGCCATCCCGAACCATCCGACCTGCATCACGCCCTCCGATTCCATCCGCAACATGAGCGCCTATCCCTCCGGCCACGCGACGCTGGGCTGGGCCTGGGGTCTCGTGCTCGCCGAGATCGCGCCGGCGAAGGCGGACGCCCTGCTCAATCGTGGATTCGAATACGGCCAGAGCCGCATCGTGTGCGGTCTGCACTGGTCGAGCGACGTGGCCGCGTCCTACGCTCTCGCCGCCGCCGCTGTCGCCCGCATGCACGCCGACCCCGGCACACGCGCGCTGTTCGACGCCGCGCGCGCGGAAGTGAGCGCCAGGTCTGGCGGCTGACTGCAAAGGCCGTCAGCGCGTCGTCAGGCGCGCTGACTTTTCCTGCAGATGGACGACGACGGCGCGGTCGTGCTCACGCGCGATCGCCTCGGCATACGCGACGCACGCATCGTCGCTGCGCCCCATCACGCCGAGCAGGTGCGCTCGCAACGCCCACCACGGTTGATACGCGCCGAGCGCATCAGCCAACGCTTCACATTCCCGAAGCGCGGAAGCCGGATCGCCGGCCTCCGCGAGCGCCGCCGCGCGGTTGAGACGCACGACCGGTGAGGCGGTCAGCGCAAAGAGGGCGTCGTAGAATCCGACGATGGCGCGCCAGTCCGTGGCGCCCGAGCGCCTTCGCGCCGCGTGCGCCGATTGTATCGCCGCCTCCAGCTGGAACCGGCCGATGGCGCGCATGCCTGCCGCGCGAAAGAGCAACGTCTCCGCATCCGCGATCATGGCCTCGTCCCACAGTGCTGCATCCTGTTCCTGCAGCGGCACATAGGCGCCATCGGCGTCACGCCGCGCGGGCCGTCGGGCTTCCAGGTGCAGCATCAGCGCGAGCAAACCGAGCGCTTCCGGTTCCTGCGGCGCGTGTGTGACAAGCACGCGACCGAGCCAGATCGCTTCTTCCGCAAATGCGCGCCGCCCCGCATCAGCGCCTTCCCCATCGCGCCAGCCCTCGGCATAGGCCGCGTAGATGGCGTCGAGCACGGGACCGATGCGCGCGGGCCATTCGTGGGGCGACGGAATTTCGAAAGACACACCGGCGTCGCGGATCTTCCGCTTCGCGCGCACGAGACGTTGCCCCATCGCCTGCGGCTCGACCATGAAGGCCGCGGCAATCCGGTCTGCGTTGAAACCGAGCACTGTCTGCAGCATGAGCGCCGTGCGCACGCCCGGATCAATTTCGGGATGCGCACATGCGAACATAAGTGCCAGTCGGCGATCGAGAATGTCGACGTCCTCGCGCATGGCGACTTCGATCTCTTCAGCGGCGGCGGCCACACGCGGTTCGGCCTCGCGTACGACGGCGCGATGGCGCGCGGCGTCGATGAGGCGCCGCTTTGCCGCTGCGTAGAGCCAGCCTTCGGGATTGTCGGGCACGCCGCGTTTGCCCCATGTGCCGAGCGCGGCGGCGAAGGCGTCCGCGAGCGCGTCCTCCGCCGCCGCGACATCGCGCGACGACGCCGCGAGGTAAGCCACGAGCTTGCCGTAGCTCTCCCGCGCGACGCGCTCGGCGGGGTGCATCACATGTTTTCCATGCAGGGCCGGAGTTCGACCGTGCCGTGATGCGCGCCGGGGCACTGGCTCGCCCAGTGGAGAGCGTCGGCCTCGTCGGTCGCCTCGATCAGGTAATAGCCGCCGAGCTGTTCCTTGATGTCCACGTAGGGGCCGTCGACCACCTTCGGCGCGCCATTGCGGACGGCGATGGACTTTGCGGTCGCCGAAGGCTGAAGCTCGTGACCGGCGATGTACTTGCCGGCCTTCTGCAGCGCCTCGCTGTAGGCCATGTAGGCGCCATAGGCCTGCGTCTGTTCGTCCGGGGTCATCGCGGCCCAGCCGCCCTCTTCGGCGAAGATGAGAACCATGTATTTCATCGGCTTGCTCCCGTTCCGGGGCCGCGCCCTGCGACCCGCCGGAACACAGACGGGCGAGACCCCCGGATTTCGACACATCCTATCTCGGGCGGCTGCCCTGCGGCAGACGCTCCATTGTTCCTCGGCCCCCAAAGTTCTATCTGGCGGGCATGACCAAGCCCAACGCCACCGTCCGCGTCGGCGATCTGAAGATCGGCAACGACCTCCCGCTCGTCTTCCTCGCCGGCCCCTGCGCCATGGAAAGCCGTGAACACGCGCTGGAGACCGCCGAGCATCTGAAGGGCGTCTTCGCGAAAGCGGGCGCGGGCTTCATCTACAAGACGAGCTTCGACAAGGCGAACCGCTCCAGCCTCTCCGGCAAGCGCGGCGCGGGACTGAGCTATGCAGGCCCGGTGTTCGAGGAAATCCGTGGCAAACTCGGCATTCCGGTTATCACCGACGTCCACCTGCCCGATCAGTGCGCGGATGTGGCCAGCGTCGTCGATGTGCTGCAGATCCCCGCCTATCTCTGCCGCCAGACAGACCTGCTGATCGCCGCCGCCGAGACTGGCAAGGCGATCAATGTGAAGAAGGGCCAGTTCCTCGCGCCGCACGACATGAAGAACGTGCTCGCCAAGGTGACCGAGTCCGGCAATCCCAACGTCATGGCCTGCGAGCGCGGCGTGACCTTCGGCTACAACGCGCTCGTGTCCGACATGCGCGCGCTGCCGATCATGAAGAGCTTCGGATCGCCGGTGGTGTTCGATGCCACGCACTCCGTGCAGCAGCCGGGCGGCAAGGGCGATTCCTCCGGTGGCGAACGCCAGTTCGTCCCGGTCCTCGCGCGCGCGGCCATTTCCATCGGCGTGGCGGCGGTGTTCATCGAGACGCACCCCGATCCCGAAAAGGCGCCGTCCGACGGCCCGAACATGGTGCCCTTCGCCGAACTGCCGAAGCTGATCGACGACCTCATGGCCTTCGACAAGCTCGCGAAGTCGCGTCCCCTCTGACATGCGCGTCCTGCACGTCATGGCCGGCGCCGATGCAGGCGGCGCGGAGACGATGATGCTCGACGGCGTGCTGGCGCTTGCGGATGCGGGCGTGGAGCAGCGCGTCGTCACACGCGGCGCGCCGGACCGGATCGCGGCCATCCGCGCGGCGGGCGTTCCCGTGGACGAGGCCTCCTTCGACAAGCTCTGGCGCTTTCCCACGCAGGGAAAGATCAACAGCGCGATCAAGGCGCTCGATCCCGACGTCATCCACTACTGGATGGGCCGCGCGGGCATGTTCGCGCCGGCCGCGCACCGCGAGAAAAGTCTCGGGTGGTACGGCGGCTACTACAAACTCTCCCGCTTCAGGAACTGCGCCTGGCAGGCGGGCGTGACAAAGGATATCGCGCGCCACATCATCGAGCAGGGCGCGCCCGCGGATCGCGTGAGCACGCTGCACACCTTCGCGGCGATCGAAGATGCGCCGCCCGTCTTGCGCGCGGACTTCGACACCCCGGCCGATGCGCCCGTCGTGCTCGCACTCGCACGGCTGCACTGGAAGAAGGGCATCGACACGCTGCTCGACGCGGTGGCGCAACTGCCGGGCGTCTATGCGTGGATCGCGGGTTCGGGTCCGCTGGAAGCGGAGCTGAAGCAGCGCTGCGAAAGCCTTGGATTGAATGATCGCGTGCGCTGGCTGGGCTGGCGCAATGATCGCGCCGCATTGCTCGGCGCATGTGATGCGGTCGCCTTTCCCTCCCGCTACGAGCCCTTCGGTACAGTGACGGTGGAGGCCTGGGCGGCAGGCAAGCCGCTTGTCGTCGCCGATGCGGCAGGCCCGGCGGCGACGGTCACGAACGAAGTGAACGCGCTCCTGGTGCCGAAAGACAATGTCGATGCGCTGCGCGATGCGCTGAAGCGCGTGTTGGAAGATGCCGAACTCGCGCGCAATCTCGTGGCGAACGGCAAGCGCGCCTATGAGGCGGGTTTTACGAAGCAGGCCTTCGTGCGCGCAGCGATGGCGCTCTACGAAAAACTCCGCGGCGGCGCGCCGGAATCACACTGACTTTTCTTCCCCAGCCTGCGGGAAAAGTACCCGGCGCAAGCCGGGGGATGGGGGCGGGCGCCGAAGCCCCTCCGTCTCAGGCTTCGCGTGAGCCTTGCGTCGCCCGACCCTTTGTGCTAGGAAAATGTTCCGGAAAATCTCCGCCGCAGAGCTTTCAAAATTTGGCGCAGTCTGGCGCAGCCTGGCGGTGTTTTGTCCCTTTCCGGCAGGGTCTGGCACAGTCCGGCAGTGTTTGAGCGAAACAGGCCTGCAGGTCTCACGGGGCGCCGGCGGCGGCTGTCCGCGCGAAGAAATCCGCGTTGAGCGCCGCCGCGTCCGCCGCACAGACGCCGATCTCCACGTCGATCTCCGCCGCCAGCAGCCGCGCGACACCCACGCCGTCCGCAAACGGATGCGGGTCGGCGACGGCGATGACCACGCGCGCAACCCCCGCTGCGATGAGACGATCCGTACAGCTGAGCGCGCCTGTCGAACGCTGCGCGCAGGGTTCGAGCGTGACGTAGGCCGTGGCGCCCTGCGCGGCCGCGCCCGCAGCATCGCAGGCACCTTCTTCCGCATGCGGACGCCCGCCTTCACCCGTAGCGCCGCCGGCGATGACGACGCCATCCTTCACGATCACGCAGCCCACCGTCGGATTGACGCCCGTGCGCCCCTTCAGCGCCGCCGCGCGGTCGAGCGCGACGCGCATGAAGGCTTCATCGTTCACGCGATGGCCGGGATGGGCTGCGCGCGCGCCTCATCGAGATAGCGGGCGGCTTTCACATGCAGCGCGCCGTCGAGATCGAGCAGCAGCGGATTGCCCGTCGGGATTTCCACGCCGACGATCTTGTCGTCCGGCACGTTGAAAAGAAGCTTAACGATGGCGCGCAGGCTATTGCCGTGCGCGGCGATCATCAGATTTCTGCCCGCCTTCAGTTCCGGCGCGATGACCCTTTCCCAGTACGGCATGACGCGCGCGAGCGTGTCCTTGAGGCTCTCGGTCGCCGGCACGGCGATACCCGCGTAGCGGCGATCCTTCGAGAGATCGAATTCGCTGCCAGCCTCCAATACCGGCGGTGGAATATCATAGGAGCGGCGCCAGACGAGCACCTGTTCCTCGCCGTGCTTCGCTGCCGTCTCTTTCTTGTCGAGGCCGGTGAGGCCGCCATAGTGGCGCTCGTTCAGGCGCCAGTCCTTGACTACCGGCAGCCAGGCTTCGCCCATCGCCTCGACCGCGAGCGTGCCGGTGCGGATCGCGCGCGTCTGCACCGAGGTGTAGAGCTTGTCGAAGCTGACGCCCGAGGCCTTGAGCAATTCACCGGAGCGGCGGGCCTGCGCCTCGCCTTCGGTGGTGAGATTCACGTCCACCCAGCCGGTGAAGCGGTTGTCGAGATTCCACTGGCTCTGGCCGTGGCGGATGAGGGCAAGATAAGGCATCGGCCCTCATCGCCACGGCGGGCCGATCCGTCAAGCGACCGCGTGTCGCGCGGGAAGAACGCGCGGGTTACGCAACACCGCCGCCGAGATGAGCGAGATCAGCGCGCCGACGGGAAATATCTCGATGAACGTGACCGGCACGCGGAAGAGCGGGTTGGCATACTGCTTCTGGAAAGCGGCCATGTCGGCGGTCATCTTCTCGATCTCGGCCGCCGTGGCGCCCTTGGCGCGAGCCGCATCGATCATCCCCTGCGCGTAGGTGTCGGCATAGGTGTAGTTCGTGAGCGCCAGCGTGATCTCCCAGCCGACGACATAGATGACCGCCGCCACCGCGCTGATGCCGAGGCCCACGAGCAGCGCCGGCACGAACTTGATGACCCCGCCCAGCGCCTTGTCCCGATGGCTCTTCACGCCGACGAAGACGAGGCTCAGCGCCACGAACATCAGCGTGAACCCGATGATCTGGGAGGAGGTCGTGTTGTGCGGGTCCGGGTTGAGCGCGATCATCGCGAACATCGGGACGGCGACGATCAGGCCGGCCATCAGGCCAAAGGTGAGGATGCGGTTCATGGGTCGGGCTCCCTTGCTGGTTGCGGGACCAGACGGGGTCGGAATTGCGCGCGCCGACAATCGCCCAAAAGGGTGATCGGCGCGAGATCACCCGCTTTTTCTAGGGAATGAGCCCCAGTTCGCGGGCCTTGAGGATGGCTACGGTGCGCCGCGCCGCCTCCAGCTTCTCGAACAGGCGCGCGACGTGCGTCTTCACCGTGTTCGGCGAGACCGTGAGCCCCTGGGCAATTTCCTTGTTGGACCGACCCGCCGCCAGCAGCCGGAGCACCTCGTACTCCCGGTCAGTGATTCCGAGGGAGGCCTGCGCGTTCACGTTCGGCGCGAACGCCGCAGGCGCCGCGCGCTGGAACAGCCGCGCGCCGACCCAAACGCCCAGCCCCAGGAACCCCGCGGCCACCAGCGCCATATAAGCGGACGCCGGATGCGTGCGGGTCCAGAACTGGAATTCCAGCCACTGCAGGGCGACCGCCGCCAGCGCGAGCACGCAGCCATAGATTGCGATGGTCCGGACCATGACCGAACCTTACGAACGCGCCCCGCCACACGCCAGCGGAGCGGCGCCACATCCTTGCCTTTCGCGCCTGCAACACGCCGCGTTGCCCGGGCGGGCGGGCCCGTCTAGAACCGCGCCATTCTCCGACACAGGACTCCCATGTTCCCCAGACCGGCGACCGAGGTCGCAGCCAACTCCCTTGCCTTTGAAACGACGCCGCTGGTGAAGGCCACGGGCTTCCGCGAGTATGACGCGCGCTGGTGGTTCGGGGCGCCGGGCTCCTCCAAGCCGCCCGAGCTGAACGCGCTCGGCGTGCAGGCGCTGGGTCTCGGGCTCGGCACGCTGCTGCACAAGATGGGCGTGAAGCCGAAGATCGTGGTGGGCCACGACTACCGGTCCTACTCGCTCTCCATCAAGCAGGCGCTGATCCTCGGTCTGCTGGAGGCGGGCTGCGAAGTGATCGACATCGGTCTCGCGCTCTCGCCGACCGCCTACTTCGCCCAGTTCGCGCTCGACGCGCCGGCGGTGGCGATGGTGACGGCCTCGCACAACGAGAACGGCTGGACCGGCGTGAAGATGGGCGCCGCGCGTCCGCTGACCTTCGGCCCCGACGAGATGAGCCAGCTCAAGGACATCGTCCTGGGCGGCAAGTTCGAGCCCCGCGCGGGCGGCTCGCTGTCCCACGTCGCCGACATGCGCGAGCGCTACCTCGCGGACGTGACCTCCAAGATCAAGCTCTCGCGCCCGATCCGGGTGGTCGCCGCTTGCGGCAACGGCACGGCCGGCGCGTTCGCGCCGGAAGCGCTGCGCCGGGTCGGCGCTGAGGTGATCGAGGTCGATTGCGATCTCGACTGGCGCTTCCCCAACTACAACGCCAACCCCGAAGACGCCGAAATGCTGCACGCCATGGCGGACGCCGTGCGCAAGCATGGCGCTGAACTCGCGCTCGGCTTCGACGGCGACGGCGACCGCTGCGGCGTGGTGGACGACGAGGGCGAGGAAATCTTCGCCGACAAGGTCGGGCTGATGCTGGCGCGCGATCTCTCCGGCCACATCCCGAACGCAACGTTCGTCGTCGATGTGAAATCGACGGGTCTCTATGCGGTCGATCCGGTGCTGCAGGCGAATGGCGCCAAGGTCGATTACTGGAAGACCGGCCACTCCTACATCAAGCGTCGGACCACGGAGCTGAAGGCCGTGGCAGGCTTCGAGAAGTCCGGCCACTTCTTCTTCCGCGACCCCATCGGCTACGGCTACGACGACGGCCTCGTCGCCGGCATCGCCATTCTCTCCATGATCGACCGCAATCCCGGCAAGAAGGTCTCCGATCTCCGTCGCGCTCTGCCGGTGTCGTTCACGTCGATGACCATGTCGCCGCACTGCGACGACGAGAAGAAGTACGGCATCGTGAATCAGGTCGTGGCGGAATACGAGAAGCTGGCGAAGGACGGCGGCAGGATCGCCGGCCGCGCGATCCGCGACGTGAACACCGTCAACGGCGCCCGCGTGACGCTGGAAGATGGCTCGTGGGTGCTCGTGCGCGCCTCGTCGAACAAGCCTGAACTCGTCGTCGTTGTGGAAAGCATGAATAGCGAAGACGATATGCGCGCCCTCTTCCGCGAGGAAGTGAAGCCGCGTCTCGGACGGCACGCCGAAGTCGGCGCGTACAACCAGGAGATCTGACCGCCATGCGCGTGACGATGATCGGCGCCGGCTATGTGGGCCTCGTCTCCGGCGTCTGCTTCGCGGACTTCGGCCACGACGTGATCTGCGTCGACAAGGACGCCCGCAAGATCGATCTCCTGCTCAAGGGCGAGATGCCGATCTACGAGCCGGGCCTCGATGAACTGGTCGCGCAGAACGTGCGCGAAGGACGCCTCGCCTTCACCCACGACGCGACGGACGCGATCCGCAACGCCGACGCCGTGTTCATCGCCGTCGGCACGCCGTCGCGACGCGGTGACGGCCACGCCGATCTCTCGTACGTGTTCGCCGCCGCCGAAGAGATCGCCGATCTCATGCAGGGCTATACGGTGGTGGTCACCAAATCGACGGTGCCTGTGGGCACGGGCGACGAGGTGGAAAAGCGCATCCGCGCGCGTCGTCCGGATGCGGAATTTGCGGTCGTCTCCAACCCGGAATTCCTGCGCGAAGGCGCCGCGATCAACGACTTCAAGCGGCCGGATCGCGTCGTGGTCGGGGGCGCGGAAGATGCGCGCGCGCGCAAGGTGATCGAGGAGCTCTATCGCCCCCTCTATCTCAACGAGACGCCCATCGTCTTCACCGAAAGGCGCACCTCCGAACTGATCAAGTACGCAGCCAACGCCTTCCTGGCGATGAAGATCACCTTCATCAACGAGATGGCCGATCTCTGCGAAAAGGTCGGCGCGGACGTGCAGCAGGTCGCGCGCGGCATTGGCCTCGACAACCGCATCGGTTCCAAATTCCTGAACGCCGGCCCCGGCTACGGCGGCTCGTGCTTTCCGAAGGACACGATCGCGCTCGTGCGCACGGCCCAGGAATATGGCGCGCCGGTGAAGCTCATCGAAACCACCGTCGCCATCAACGACGCGCGCAAGGCGGCGATGGCGGACCGTATCGTCGAGGCCGTCGGTGGATCGGTGAAGGGCAAGACGATCGCCATGCTTGGCCTCGCCTTCAAGCCGAACACCGACGACATGCGCGATGCGCCGGCGCTCGACATCGTACCGGCATTGCAGAAAGCCGGCGCCACGATCCGCGCGTTCGATCCCGAAAGCATGGAGGAGGCCGCGCACCTGCTGAAGGACGTGGAGTTCGCGAGCGGCCCCTACGATTGCGTCAAGGGCGCCGACGCCGTGGCGATCCTGACCGTATGGGACCAGTTCCGCGCACTCGATCTGAAGCGCGTGAAGGAACTTCTGAAGGCTCCGGTCGTCGTAGACCTGCGCAACGTCTACAAGCCCGACGAAATGCGCGAACGTGGTTTTACCTATGTGAGCATCGGCCGCCCATGAGCACGAAAATCTGAGCATGCAATCGTGAGCGTCATCGTCCCGGCAATTCTCTGCGGCGGCGTGGGAACGCGCCTGTGGCCGCTCTCGCGCACATCGCGGCCCAAGCAATTTCATCCGCTCACAACGGAACGCTCGCTGTTGGCGGAAACCCTTTTGCGGGGGGCGAGCGCGCCGGGATCGAAAGGCGCCGTTCTGATCGCGGGTGAGTCCATGCGTGAGCTTGCGCGCGAGGAAGCGTCGAAGGCCGGCATGCTCGGCGCGCGCATCGTTCTGGAGCCGGAAGGCAAGAATACCGCGCCGGCGGCAGCTCTTGCGGCGTTCGCCGCGCTCGATGTCGATGCCGACGCCATCGTGCTCTTGCTGCCCTCCGATCATCACGTAGGCGATCTGCCCGCGTTCGGCGCTGCCGTGACCGCCGGCGCCGAACTCGCAGCCGACAATCGCATCGTCACCTTTGGCATCCGTCCGAGCGAACCTCACACGGGCTACGGCTACATCACCGCCGGGGAACGTCTCGGTCCGGGCTACGCCGTCGCGCGCTTCGTGGAGAAGCCGAAGCTCGACGCCGCCAAGGCGCTGCTCGAAGCGGGCGGCAACTACTGGAACTCGGGCATCTACATGTTCCGGGCGCGCTTTTATCTTGAGGAGCTGAAGCGCCTGGCGCCCGACATGCTCGCCCACGCCGAAGCCGCTTGGACCAACGGTCACAGCGAAGGCGACGTGCGCTTCCTCGACGCCGCTGCATGGGCCAAATCGCCATCGGATTCGATCGACTACGCCGTCGCCGAAAAGACCGACCGTGCGGCGGTCGTGCCCGTCGACATGAAGTGGAACGACGTCGGTTCGTGGGCGGCGCTGCACGAGATTGCTGCGAAAGGGCCGGACAACGTCACCATCGGCGATGTCGTCTCCATCGACTCCACCGGGTCCTACGTGCGCGCAGGCAGCCGCCTCGTGGCGCTCGTCGGCGTGCATGATCTCGTGGTGGTGGAAACTGCGGACGCCGTCGTCATTCTTCCCCGTGGACGCTCGCAGGAGGTGAAAGCCATCGTCGAAGCGCTCAAGGCTGCGGGTCGCGACGATCTGCTCTAGGCCGCGACCGACGCCTTCTGCACTGCAAGCACGACTTCGCCGACCGCTTCGCGCACGACGATCTCGTCGTCGCCTTCCGCCATCACCCGCACCAAAGGCTCCGTTCCCGAAGGGCGCACGAGGAGGCGCCCCTTCGAGCCGAGACGCTTTTCCGCCGCCTTGATCGCCGCTTTCACGCCATCCGCTTCCAGCGGTTTCGCGCCCGCTTCGATGCGCACGTTCTCCAGCACTTGCGGCGCGGGCTCGAACAGGTGGCAGACTTCGGAGACGGGCTTGCCCTCCTGCACGAGCACCGCAAGCAACTGCAGCGCCGCGATCAGGCCGTCCCCCGTCGTGCAGAAATCCGAGAGGATGATGTGGCCGGACTGCTCGCCGCCCACATTGTAGCCTTTCGCGCGCATGGCCTCGACCACGTAGCGGTCGCCGACCTTCGTGCGCTCCATCGTGAGATCGAGCTTCTTCAGATAGCGCTCAAGACCGAGATTGCTCATCACCGTGGCGACGATGCCCGGCTGCGTCAGCGCGCCGGCCTTCTTGAAGGATGTCGCTACGAGCGCCATCAGCTGATCGCCGTCGATGGTGGCTCCGTGTTCATCGACGAGCACGACGCGGTCCGCGTCGCCGTCGAGCGCTATGCCGAGATCGGCGCGATATTTGAGCACCGCCTCTTTCAGTGCGCGCGTATCCGTGGAGCCGACTTCCTGATTGATGTTGAAGCCGTTGGGCTCGACGCCGATGGCGATGACTTCCGCACCCAGTTCGAAGAGCGCTTCGGGCGCGACCTTGTAGGCGGCGCCGTTGGCGCAATCGACGACGATGCGCATGCCGGAGAGACGCAAGCCGCGCGGGAACGTCGACTTCACGATCTCGATGTAGCGCGCCTGGCTGTCGTCGATGCGCTTGGCGCGACCGAGATCGGCGCTGCCCGCGAGACCCTCGTCCAGCGGCAGGCCCATCATCATCTCGATCTCGGCTTCGGTGACGTCGGAGAGCTTGTAGCCGTCGGGTCCGAAGAGCTTGATGCCGTTGTCGGTGTACTTGTTGTGCGAGGCCGAAATCATCACGCCGAGATCGGCGCGCAACGAGCGTGTCAGCATCGCCACCGCCGGCGTCGGCAACGGACCGAACAGCACAACGTCCATGCCCACCGCCGTGAAGCCCGCCACCAGCGCCGGCTCGATCATGTAACCGGAAAGCCGCGTGTCCTTGCCGATCACCACGGAATGACGCCGGTCGCCGCCACTGTGGTAGCGCTTGCCGGCCGCCATGCCGACGCGCAGCGCCACCTCGGGTGTCATGGGAAAACGGTTCGCCGTGCCGCGAATGCCGTCCGTCCCGAAATAGCCGCGTTCCATGTCCGGCCTCACCCTTTGTCTGTCGGCGCCTATCTAGCGGGTCGCGCACGGGTTTTCCAAGGCTCGCGGCACAGTCGACGACAGGAGAACGCCTGTCGCAGTCCGCAAGATCAATTCATTCGCCAAACGGCTCCTGTGGCGGCATGAAAAGGCTCACCTTTCAGGATCACGCTCATGTGCGGCATCATCGGAATCCTTGGCGGCGAGCCCGCCGCGCCCCGGCTCGTGGACGCGCTGAAGCGCCTTGAGTATCGCGGCTACGACTCCGCCGGAGTCGCCACGCTGGAAGGCGACAAGATCGAGCGTCGCCGCGCGCCGGGCAAGATCCGCAATCTGGAAGCCGTGCTCGCCGAAACATCGCTGAAAGGCGTGAACGGCATCGGTCATACCCGCTGGGCGACACACGGCGCGCCGAACGAGGCCAATGCCCATCCGCACAAGGCCGGCCCCGTCGCCATCGTGCACAACGGCATCATCGAAAACTTCCGCGACCTGCGTGCGGAGCTCCAGGACGCGGGCTTCCACTTCGAATCCGAGACCGACAGCGAAGTTATCGCCGCCCTCATCGCCGACGGCGTGAAGCGCGGACGCTCCCCCGGAGACGCCATGCGCGACGCGGTGCAACGCATGCGCGGCGCCTATGCGATCGCGGCGTTGTTCGAAGGACAGGATGATCTCCTTGTCGGCGCACGGCGCGGCAGTCCGCTCGTCGCCGGTTTCGGCGACGGTGAAGTGTTTCTCGGCTCCGACGCCATCGCCGTGGCGCCATTCACCAGCCGCATCATGTATCTTGAAGAAGGCGACGTGATCGAACTGCGCCGCGCCGGCGCGGAAGTCACAGACGCCGCAGGCAAGCGCGTGACGCGTTCCGTGAAGGACGTACCCGCCATCTCCGGCGCGATCGAGAAGGGCAACTACCGCCACTTCATGCAGAAAGAGATCTTCGAGCAGCCGGAGTCCATCGGGCGCACGGTGGCGCTCTACGTGAACCCTCTGCATCAGGCCGTCGAACTCCCCGAAGGCAAGAGCGTCGATTTCGCCGGCATGCGCCGCCTGCACATCATCGCCTGCGGGACAGCGCATTATGCGGGCCGCATCGCGAAATACTGGTTCGAGCGGTACGCAGGCTTGCCGGTCGAGTGCGAGGTGGCGTCGGAATACCGTTACCGCGATCCAGTGATCGAGAAGGGTGACGCGGCGCTCGTCATATCGCAGTCCGGCGAGACCGCCGACACGCTGGCCGCGCTACGCCTGTGCGCTCAAGCGGGCGTCACCACGCTGGGTGTGGTCAACGTGCCCTCCTCATCCATGGCGCGCGAATGCAACGTCAACCTGCCGACGCTGGCCGGCCCGGAAATCGGCGTCGCGTCGACGAAAGCCTTTACCGCGCAGCTCACCACGCTTGCAGCCCTCGCCATCCTCGCCGGCCGTCAACGCGGCAAGCTCACCCGCGAGGACGAGATTGAACTGACCGGCGCGCTGCTCGAGACGCCGCGCCTCATCGCGGACGCGACGAAGTCGGAAGACCAGATCATCGCCCTCGCGCAGAAGATCGCCGAAGCGCGCAGCGCCATCTATCTCGGTCGCGACAGTTTCTTCCCGCTCGCGCTCGAGGCTGCGCTGAAGCTCAAAGAGATCAGCTACATTCACGCCGAGGGTTTTGCGTCGGGCGAGCTGAAGCACGGGCCGATTGCGCTTGTCGATGAATACACGCCCGTCGTGATGATCGCGCCGCACGATGCGATCTTCGAGAAGGCATTGTCGAACCTGCAGGAAGTCGCTGCGCGCGGCGGCAAGGTGCTGCTGATTTCGGACGCCGCCGGCCTGAAGGCTGCGGGCGACACCCCATGGGCGAAGGTGGAAGCGCCCACATGCCACGGCTTCGTGGCGCCGATCGTGTTCGCCGCGCCGATCCAGCTGCTGGCGTATCACGTGGCGGTATCGAAAGGCACGGACGTGGATCAGCCGCGCAATCTGGCGAAGTCCGTCACCGTGGAGTGAGCTGCGGCTCCAGCCGCAGGAGTTCCGCCAACGCCAGGAACACATGGTAGAATGTCGACGTCGGCATATCCTTCGCAACGCCGTTGCCTGCCGCATCGAAACGATCCATCCAGCCGCCGCGCACGGGCACGTCGAAGTAGCGATCGAGCAACAAGCGTGTGGCCTGCAGGACGGGCCCACTCGGATCGCGTCCCGTGCGTTCGAACAAGGCAAGATGGCCCTTGATCCGTTCCGTGTTCGGCCAAGTGCGCGAGCCGCCTTCTACAATCGCGCCGTCGTCGCGCAGCGCATCCACCGTGAACCCCTGCGATGAAACCCCGTGTCGCTCGGCGAAACCCACAAGCGCCTCGATATGCGCCGTCATGTCTCCACCGATCAGCCGCTGCTTCTCATTCAGGATCCAGGCCCATTCGAAGTGATGCCCCGGCTCCACGCGGCGCCCCACTTCGCCCGGCGCGCGTGTCCAGTCCTCGTTGAAGAACTCCGCCAGCGTTCCCGTGACTGGATCGAAAAGCCGGCGTTCGAACAGGCCCGTGAGCTCGTTCGCCAGATCGGCGAAGCGCGCATCCCCGAACGCCTCAAATGCCGCGAGCGAGGCCTCAAGCAGATGCATGTGCGGGTTCTGCTGCCGCGGACCCTCCGGCGGCAACGCGTTGAGGAAGCCCTCGCCTCCGGGATGGCGCAAGCGAGTGTCGATCACTTCAAGCGTCTGCAACGCGAAGCGGCGCGCCTCTTCATCGCCCGTCGCGCGAAAACGCCAGGCGAGCGCGAAGAGGACGAATGCGTGGTCATAGAGATCGGGCGTCGCGTCACGGACGGCGCCGTCCGGCGCCAGAACCCGCGCCCAGCCGTTGGCGCCCTGCCACGCAAAGGAAGTCAGGAAGCGCATGCCCTGATCGGCGACGCGCGCGCCGTCAGAGAAGCCCAGCATGGACGCGTGCGAATAGACGTAGATCTGTCGCGCCACCACGCGCACGCGCTTGATGTCCGAGCCGCCCGGCGCCCCGGAAAAATCGAGCGTCTCGTGATAGCCGCCGTTCACCATGTCGACAGCCGCGCGCGCCCACAGCGGCGCCGCGTCTTCGAAGAGCCAGCGGCGCACTTCCGCGAACGGGAGCGACAACTGGACGGCTGGACCTGTTGACGGCATCGTGATCCAAGGGTGGCGAGTTTCGAGGCGTGCGTAAAGGCGGTCAGAGGTCGTCCCGCACACCTAACGCATGAAACGGCATCAGGTTTTCGACTTTCGGTTTTGAACTTTTTGGTTTTCGGGCACGGGCCAGGGATCGCGATGACGCAGAAAATCCGCAAGGCCATCCTGCCGGTCGCCGGGTTCGGCACGCGGGTCCTGCCGGCAACGAAGGCCGTGCCGAAGGAAATGCTCGCGGTATTCGATCGCCCGGCGATCCAGTACGTGGTCGACGAGGCGCGCGCCGCAGGCATCGAACACATCGTCTTCGTCACCGGCCGCAACAAGAGCGCCATCGAGGACTACTTCGACGTCGCGTACGAACTCGAAGAATCGCTGCGCCAGAAGAACAAGACCGCGCTGCTCGAAGACCTGAAGCCGACGCGGCTCGAGGCGGGCGCCGCGAGCTTCGTGCGCCAGCAGGCGCCGAACGGTCTCGGCCACGCGGTCTGGTGCGCGCGCGACATCATCGGCGACGAGCCCTTCGCTCTGCTGCTGCCGGACATGATCATGGTGCCCGACCCGGGCGCGCCGGGCTGTCTGCAGGCCATGATCGACGCGCACGACGCCTACGGCGGCAACCTCATCGGCGTCAACGCCGTCGCGCCTGAACTCGCGCACCAGTACGGCATCGTCGCTGTCGGCGCGCAGAAAGCGCGAGGCTTCGAAATCGCGGGCATGGTGGAGAAGCCTCCAGCAGGCACGGCGCCGTCCAATCTCTACATCAACGGCCGCTACATCCTGCAGCCGGAGATCTTCGAGATTCTCGCCACGCAGGAACGCGGCGCGGGCGGCGAGATACAAATCACCGACGCCATGCACAAACTCATGTCGTGGCAACCGTTCCACGGAGTCGAATTCCAGGGCCGCGTCTACGACTGCGGCGACAAGATCGGCTATCTGCGCGCCACCGCTGCGCTCGCGCTCGCCAACGACGCCTTCAGCGCGGACGCGCGCGCCGCGCTCGCCGAAGAACTCGCCATCGCCGCTGCGCGCTCAAAGGCATGACGCTGGACGAACTCGCAGTGCTGGCGCGCGAAGCGGGCCGCGAAATCTACGCTGTGTGGAAAGCGGGCTTCACCGTCACGACGAAGCTCGATGGATCGCCCGTAACGATCGCCGACCAGCGCGCGGAAGCCATCATCCTTGCGGGCCTCAGGCAACTCGCGCCGGACATTCCGGTGATTGCAGAAGAAGAGTCCGCCGCCGGCCGCACGCCGACGATCAAACGCCACTTTTTCCTCGTCGATCCGCTGGACGGTACGAAGGGCTTTTCCGAGGGCAAGCCGGACTACACCGTCAATATCGGCCTGATCGAAAACAACGTGCCCGTGGCGGGCGTGATCTATGCGCCGGCGACGGGCGCTCTCTATGCGGGCGGCTACGGCGAAGCGTGGCAGTCCCTGTGCGATCCAGAGACCGCCGATGAAATCGGGCCGCGCACGCCGCTCGGCGTCACGAACGCAAAGAGCGGTTTCGTCCTCGTCGGCAGCCACAGCTTCGACGGACCTAAGTTCAAAGCCTTCGCCAATGCGATCGGCGCCAGCAAGACATCCTCGGCGTCGTCTTCGCTGAAGTTCTGCAAGGTGGCCGAAGGCAGCGCCGACATCTATCCGCGCTTCGGCGGCCTGTGTGAGTGGGACGTGGCCGCAGGTCACGCTATCCTGCGGGCGGCTGGCGGCGGCGTGATGCGTCTGGATGGATCAGAAATTATCTATGGCCGCGCTCTGGAAGATTTCGAGCTGGATGGTGTCATCGCCTATGGCGGCGCAGCGTCCGAACGCGCGGCGCGCGCAGCGATCTAGGCTGAAAGCCGTTCAATCAGCGTGCGCATGAAGCGCGCGCCCTGTGCGATCTGGTCGATCTCGATCCATTCATCCGGCTGATGCGCCTGCGCAATGGAGCCCGGTCCGCAGATCACGGCCGGCCAGCCCGCGCGCTGGAAAAGCCCCGCTTCTGCTGCAAACGCTGCCGCCTCCATGCCGTTGTCGCCGGTGATGGCGCGCGCAAGCATCTCGGCCTCGCTGTCGCGCGCGATGCGCAACGCCGGCGTGCTGGAACGTCGAACGACCGTGACGCCCGCTTCCGGCGCGCGCACCTTGATCCGCGCATCCGTCTCCGCGACGGCGGCCATGAAGCGCGCGACGTAGACTTCCGGATCGACGTCTGGCGGACAGCGCAAGTCCCACATGAACTCGCAGCGGCGCGCGAGAATGTTCACCGCCGTGCCGCCATTGACCATGCCCACCGTCATCGTCGCCTGCGGCGGCGTGAACGGCGCTGACTTGTCCGCAGCCGCTTCCGCTTCACGGCCCATGTCGGCGATGAGCTGCATCAGCGGCAGCGCCTCCATCACGGCGGACACGCCCTGCTGCGTCTGGCTCGAATGCGCCTCGCGGCCTTCGACGGTGACGATGAAGGTGGAGATGCCCTTGTGACCCGACACGACGCGCATGAGCGTCGGTTCGCCGACGATCACCGCCGCCGGAGTCGGCAGATCGCCCATCGCCTTGATCAGGCCCGGCGCGCCGAGACAGCCGACTTCTTCGTCATATGAAAACGCCAGGATGATGGGGCGCTTCAAATCGGCCGCGCGCGCCTCATCCACATGCGCGAGCGCCAGCGCGAGAAACGCCTTCATGTCCGCGACGCCACGTCCATAGAGGCGTCCGTCGCGCTCGATCATCGTCCACGGATCGGACGTCCACGGCTGACCATCGACAGGCACCACATCCGTGTGGCCTGAGAGCACGACGCCGCCGGCGATGTTCGGACCGATGACGGCGTGGAGATTGGCCTTGCGGCCATCGGGGCTCGGCACGCGCGTGGAGGAGATGCCGCGCTCTGCGAGATACGCTTCCACCCATTCGATGAGGGCGAGATTGGAATCACGCGACGTGGTGTCGAACGCGACGAGCCGCGCGAGAATCTCGAGCGCTGCGTTCACTTCGTCGGCGGCGGCGCGGGCACGCCTGGCGGACGCACGATCGTGCCGTCCTTGCGCTGGAACATCAGCAGCTCGACGCGGAAAACGAGCGCCGCATTCGGCGGAATGTCCGGCGGGTTTCCCGCTGCGCCGTAGCCGAGCTCTCCGGGAATGACGAACTGATATTCTTCGCCCGGTTTCATCAGCTGCACGCCCTCGTTCCAGCCGGGGATCACTTCGCCCAGTGTGAACGGCACGGGCTGGCCACGATCATAGGAGGAATCGAACTTCGTCCCGTCGACCAACTTGCCTTCGTAGTTCACCAGCACCTGATCGCCGAGTTCGGGTCGGGGCAGATTGTCTTCCACAGCGCGCGTCACCGAATACTGCAGGCCGTTCGCTGTCGTGCGCACGCCCGGCTTGCCGGCGTTCTCCTGCAGGAACTTCTGGCTCTTGCCGGAAATTTCCTTCGCCTGCGCATCGCGCTTGGCTTCGGCGCGTTCGATCTGGCCCATGACTCCGCCGTCGCTGCAGGCGACGAGGGCGAGCGAGAGCATTCCAAGCAATACGGCGCGGCGCATTCAATGGTCTCCGGTGGATCGCGCGTCAGAGCGCATCTGTCTGGGGGATGGTCCAGGTTTCGGCCTGGGCGGCGCGTTCCCATTCCTGGAACGCGGGATCGAGGAAGATGGTGTCGCAGTAGTCCTGCGAAACGTCATCCAGCTTCACGCCGTACGTGCGAAAGCGCGTGCAGATCGGCGCGTAGAAGGCGTCGGCAATCGTGCGACCGCCAAAGAGGTATGACCCGGCGCCGCCGAACTCGCGGCGCACGAACGTCCACAATTCCTGGATGCGCTCGATGTCGGCGCGCGTATCGTCGGGCCATGCCCGCGTGTTGGCGCGACGGCGCACATTCATCGACGCATCACGGCGCAGCGCTGCGAAGCCCGAGTGCATTTCGGCTGTCACGCTCCGGCAGATGGCGCGCGCATTGGCGCCCATCGGCCACAGATGCGCATCGGCCTTCTGTTCTGCGGCCCATTCGGCGATGGCAAGACTGTCCCAGATCACCAGATCGCCCACATGCAGCGCGGGTACGCGACCGGACGGGCTGACGTCGAGGATCTCCTTGATCTGCGACTTGCCGTAGCCGGGCCCGCCGAGTGCGAGCACGGTTTCCTCAAACGCAATCCCCGCCCACTTGAGCGCGAGCCAGGGCCGCATGGACCACGACGAATAGTTCTTGTTGCCGATGAACAGATGCGGAAGCGCCACGCGGTACCCCTAGAGCCGCCGCGGCGGATAGCCCGCGGCCGCGAGCGCGTCCACGACTTCCTGCGTGTGCTGCGCGTCGCGCGTTTCGATCAGCAGATCGAACTCCGCGCCCTTGGCGGGCACGTCGAGCGCGAGGCGGTTGTGCGCCACCTCGATGATGTTGCCGCCCATGTCGCCGATGACTTTGGAGACTTTCGACAGCAGTCCCGGACGATCATCGCCGATCAGGCGCAGGCTGGAAATGCGGCCTTCGCGCACCAGCGCGCGCGTCAGCACCGACGCCAGCAAGCGCGGATCTATGTTGCCGCCGCAGAGGATGAGGCCGACCTTCTGGCCCTGGAAGATGTGCGGATGCGCAATCAGCGCCGCGAGCGCCGCAGCGCCCGCGCCTTCCGACACCGTCTTTTCCACGTTGGCGAAGAGATTGACCGCCTGTTCCAGGTGCGGCTCGTCGACGAGGATCACCTCCTTGCCCAGCGCGCGCGCGATCTGGCGCGTCATCTCGCCGACCTGTTTGACGGCAATGCCTTCAGCGATGGTCTGGCCGCCGCATACAGGCTCTTCGCCGCGCAGCACCGCGTGCATGGACGGATACATGCGCGCTTCGACGCCGTAGATGTCGATGGAGGGTTTCAGATGCTTGGCGGCGATCGCGTTGCCCGAGATCAGCCCGCCGCCGCCGATGGGAATGACCAGCGCTTCGAGCTCCGGCGCATCTTCGAGCATCTCGACGGCGATGGTGCCCTGACCGGCGATCACGTGCGCGTCGTCGTAGGGATGGACGAAGACGAGGCCTTCACGGTCCTTGACCTGGTAGGCGTAGGTGGCGGCCTCGGCCACGCCCTCGCCGTGCAGCAGGACGCGCGCGCCGTGCTTGCGCGTGTGCTCGACCTTCACGAACGGCGTGCCGAGCGGCATGACGATGGTGGCGGGAATGCCGAGACGCGCGGCGTGATAGGCGACGCCTTGTGCGTGGTTGCCGGCGGACATGGCGATGACGCCGGCCTTGCGTTCTGCCGGGGTCAGCGAGAGCAGCTTGTTCAGCGCGCCGCGTTCCTTGAAGGAGGCGGTGAACTGCAGGTTCTCGAACTTGATCCAGACGTCGGCGCCCGTGATCTCCGACAGCGTGCGCGAACGGCGCAGCGGCGTGCGCTCCACGGCCCCGTGAATCTGCTTGGCCGCCCGTGCGATGTCATCGAAGGTAACGGCGAGGGGTGGCGGTGCGCCCTGATCTGCTGGCATTCGGGTGGTCTATAGCGCCCCACCCCGGCTTTCAATGCGCGACCCGCGCCGACTTCGGACCGGCGCGGCAGGTTGGCCGCTTGACCCCTCCGGCGGCGCGCGCCACATCCCGCTGCAGATGCCGCTCTTCCCCGACAGTCTCGACGCTCTCGCCGACCGCTACGACGCGGTGCTGTGCGATATCTGGGGCGTGCTGCACAACGGACGCGGCGTGTTCCCGGAGGCTGCGCAGGCACTGGCGCGCTACCGCGAGAACGGCGGCATCGTCGTGCTGGTCTCGAATGTCCCAAAACCCCGAGATCCGATCCCGGCGCAACTCGACCGGCTCGGCTGCCCGCCCGGCGTGTACGACGCGATCGTGACGTCCGGCGACGCGATCCGCGCCGAGCTGCTGGAGCGCGCGCCCGGCCCCATGCTCAAGATGGGTCCGCGCGACGACGACATACTCTGGGAGGGGCTGGGCCTCGAGCAGACTGACGATGTGCAAGAAGCCGGTTTCCTCGCGATCGCGGGCGTCGACGATCCCTTCTCCGAAAAGCCTTTCGACTATTCCGAACTGCTTGAGGACGCGCAGGCGCGCGATCTCGAAATGCTCTGCGCCAATCCCGACCTCGTCGTGCGCATGGGTGAGCGCCTGATGTGGTGCGCAGGTACGGTCGCTGCGCAGTATGCCGCCATGGGCGGGCGCGTGATCATGGCAGGCAAGCCGCATGCCGCCATTTACCGGATCGCACTTGAAGAGATCGAAAATCAGGCCGGCAGGCCGATCGAGCGAAACCGCCTCCTGGCCATTGGCGACGGCATCGGCACCGACATCAAGGGCGCCAACCTCGCTGACATTGACTCATTATTCATTGCCTCAGGCATGCATGGCGAAGCACTGAGAACCGATGGCGTTCTTGATTCGGCGAAGGTCATCGCGGCGCTCGCCGCCGAGGACGCGCGCGCGGATTATGTGATGGGAATACTACAATGACGACGACGAAAACGAAGAAGACCCCCGCCACCGTGCGCCGCAAGTACACGCCCGGCGATTTCGATGTGCAGGTGAAGCGTTCTTCAGCCGGCTTTGGGCTTTTCGCCAACGGGCCGATTCCGAAGGGCGCTTGCATCATCGAATACAGCGGCCGCATCCTCGAACCGGGCGAGGAGTTCACCGCGCGCAGCAAGTACCTGTTCGAGGTGAATTCGAAGAAGACGATCGACGGTTCGCCGCGCTGGAACGTGGCGCGCTACATCAACCACTCCTGCCGCCCCAACAGCGAAGCCGAAATCTACAAGGGTCGCGTGTTCATCTTCGCCAAGCGCGCTATAAAGCCGGGCGAGGAGCTCGCCTATAACTACGGCAAGAGCTACTTCAACGACTACATCAAGCCGTTCGGATGCCGCTGTCTGAAGTGCGCGACGGCGCGGACCAAGTCCGCCACGGCCTGATCACCAGTCTATCGCCGCCCGTCCGCGAAAGATCTCGTCCGCGTGGGGCGTGAATTTCGAGTCCGATGCATCGTGAAGGTCGAGACCGCGCAGCAATGTCAATGGCGCGCGCGATCCCTTTACCCCTCGCACCAGCACGCGTGACGCCGGCGCATCCGTGCGCGGCCGCACCGGATAGATCGTCGGTGCGCCGAGCCGCCCTTCCATGGCCGCAAGGATTGCAGCGAGCTTATCGGCGCGATGGATCATGGTCAGTACGCCGCCGCCCGTCAGGTGATTGCTGAGCCGCGCGATCCACGCATCGAGATCATGCTCGGTGACGTGCGCGCCCTGACGCTCCGTCTTTGGCGCCGTGCCCTCGCGCGGTTCGGCGAACGGCGGATTGAGGAAAATACCCTCATACGTTTCCGGGATATGCGCGAAGACATCGCCCTCGACGATGCCGACCCTGTCGGAGAGCGCATTGGCGGCGATGTTGTCGCGCGCGAGAAGAGCGGCCGCAGGATCGCGCTCCACGCCCGTGAGCCGGGCCTCGGGAAAGCGCAGGGCCGTCGCCAGCAGCGCAGCGCCCGGTCCGCAGCCCGCCTCCATGAGCCTTCCCGCCGGCGCCACGGCGGCGGCCAGCAGCAGCGCGTCCATGCCCGCGCGATAGCCCTGTGCCGACTGCCGGATGACCAGCCGACCATCCAGGAAGCGGTCTTCGGTCGTTTCAGCCGTCATAGGGATCGAGTCCGAGCGCCCGCAGCACGGTGCGTGCTGCAGCGGCGTCAGCGCTCGCCACCACGAGACGGCGGGGTATCGCGCCGATGGAACCTTCAGCCGCGCTGGTCGCGGCATCGAGGACAAGACAGGACATCCCCTCCGCGCGGAGCGCGGACTCGGCGAAACTCAGAGCGACTGGATCATTGGTGAGGAGCACGGCGCGCATGGGTCCCAATGGCCACGCGAAGGCCTTGACGGGCAAGTCCGCACCGCTGAGGCGCGTGCGCCACAAGCTGCGACCCTTGGTCCGTGCGCCTTGACCCAAGGCCCGCCGGAAACCATCGTCATCATACGGGCGAATGGCGCGCGGAAAGGTAGTCGATTGGGACCGGGAGCGACGCCAGAGGCGATCGAGCGCGACGCGCCGAGCACTCCTGACGCCCTCGCCGAGTTGCTCGGCGCGGACCTCACCGCCGTGAACGCCATCATCCACGATCGCCTCTCCAGCTCCGTCGCCCTCATTCCTGATCTCGCAGCCTATCTGATCGACGCCGGCGGCAAGCGCGTCCGCCCGATGATCACGCTGGCGGCGGCCAATGCGCTGGGCGGCGCCACTGACGGCACGCGCATGCTCGCCGCGGCGGTAGAGTTCATCCACACCGCCACGCTTCTGCACGACGACGTCGTCGACGAAAGCGTGCTGCGCCGGGGCAAGAAGTCCGCGCACAAGATCTGGGGCAATGCGGCGAGCGTGCTCGTCGGCGATTTCCTGTTCGCGCGGTCGTTCACCTTGATGGTCGACGCCGACGATCTGGCCGTGCTCGGCGTGCTCGCGAATGCGTCGAGCACGATCGCCGAAGGCGAGGTCCTGCAGCTCTCCAGCGCCAACGATGCGGACGCCTCCCTCGACCACTACATGCGCATCATCTCCGCGAAGACGGCTGCGCTCTTTGCTGCAGCGGCGCGCGTCGGCGCCATGAGTGCGGGCGGCACAGCGGCGCAGGCGGATGCGTTCGAGGCGTACGGCAGGAATCTCGGCCTCGCCTTCCAGCTCGTGGACGATGCGCTCGACTACGGCGGCGCAAGCGCGGTCATGGGCAAGAACACCGGTGACGACTTCCGCGAGGGCAAGATCACGTTGCCCGTCATCCTGGCGCGCGAAACGGGCGACGACGACGAACGCGGGTTCTGGCGGCGCGTGATGGGCGGTGGTGAACATCGCCCGGCGGATTTCGAGCACGCGGTGGCGATCCTGCGCAAGCGCAACGCCATCACCCGCACGATCGATTTCGCCCGCGTCTATGCGAATGCAGCGCGCGAAGCGCTGACGGACATGCCGGATACGTCGTGGCGGTCCTCGCTCACGGATCTGGCCGATTTCGTGGTCGAGCGCGCGCACTAGCGGCGCACGACATCAAAGATCTATGCCGCGCGCCTCGGCGAAACGGCGCACGCGGTCCGACACCTTCATCGCCACAAGCGCCAGCACCACCAGCGCAATGTAGGGTGCGAGCGCGGCGATCCAGCCCGCGACCTGTCCCATGAGCACCGTCGCCGCCGACACGTCGCCGGGCTGTGGTTCCAGCAACGACGGCGGCGCGATGCGCGGCGCATAGGACGCAACGAACGCGATCGCCGCGCAGTGCGCGGTCGCGATCCAGTAGACGGCGGCGGAGCGCGCATGGCTCATGCCGGCGCGGCGGCCGACCTGGTACAAATGGTCGTTGTGCGCTTCGAGAAGGTTGCGTCCTTTTTTCACGCGATGCGCCAGCGTGAGCAGCACATCCGCGAGGATCGGAAAGAAGAGCAGCGGCGGAATCACCGGCGCAACGCCGCCGTCCTGTACGAGCAGAAGCCCCGCCGTCGCCGCCAGTACGCCGACGAAGAGCGCGCCGGCGTCGCCCGCGAAGACTTTGCCGTTTGGGAAATTCCAGACCAACAGGCCGATCAAGCCACCCACGCCGCAGAGCGCGAGCGCCATCGCATGCGGCGCGTCGTGCGCCCAGGCGATCAGGGCCAGTCCCGCCAGACCCGTCGCCATCGAGCCCATGGCGAGACCGTTCGCGCCGTCAATGAAGTTCACGGCATTGGCCATCGTGAACACCCAGAGCGCCGATCCGAGGACGCCAAACACGATGCCGGTGTCGAACACGATCGTGCCGGCGATGGGAAACACCTGCGCACGCGCCACGAAAATCGCGATGAACAGCGCGATGGCCGTCATCAGACCGAATTTGAAGCGCGGACCAAGGTTGTTGAGATCGTCGAAGAGACCAAGCACGAGCGCCGCAAACGCCGCAGCGACCGCGAGCGCCGTGCGGATCGTCGCATCCTGGGGAATCGCATCGGCCCAGCTCGCGCCCGGCCAGAACGAGACCGCCGCCAGCGCCAGTGCAAAACCAGAGGCTGCGGCGAGACCGCCAGCGGTCGGCGTGGGCGCGCCATGCCCCTTGCGTGTGTTGTCGGGATTGTCCCACAGCCCCGCCGCGATCACGACGGGCGTCAGCGCCCACGAGACCAGCGCCGCGAACGCGGTGGCGAGGAGAAGTTCGACCAGCATGGGCGCGGGTTAACCCTCGCGCTCCTAAGGGTCAACGACACACGGCTGTCGGGGGCGACAGTTCAGGTGCATGCGAAATCCGTCTCGCCGATCGGCCTGCACTGCGGGGGAAAGCCGTGCGAGCGCCAGTAGTCGTCGATGTTCATGTCGCGCACGAACCGTTTGAAAGCCTCTGAGCGCCGGTATTCCGGAAACTCAGGCAACCATAGCCCGAAGAACGAACCCTGCTCGTGACGGATGAGATCGTAGGCGCCGAGCTTCATCACCACGGAATAGACGTCGCGTTGATTGAACCGGGAGGTCTCGAACCAGGCCCGCAAGGCGGTGCGCGCCGCTTCCCGATCCGCCGCCGGATCGCGCATGGCAGCCTCGACGGACGCCGGCATGGGCTGGGTGTCGGAGACCGAACGGATCATCCGCGCCACGCTCGCCTCGTCGCGACGCGCCATCAGCGCGAAGAGCAGCACCGTGTCATCGGGCGCGGCGCCGTCGCGCACGAGACGGCGGTACTCTTCGATAGCGCGCCCGGTCTCACCATGCATGTGCAGCGCCCACATGAGGTGAAGGCGGCAGCGGTCGTAGGCCTCGTCATAGGCGAGGCAGCGTTCGAGATAAGTCTTCGATCGATCAAGATAGCCGAGCTTGTGCATCTCCACGCCGAGCCAGAGCAGCGCGGACGTATTCTTCGGGTCGAGTTCGATGGCCCGTTCCAGCTGATCGATGGTGCGCGCCCAGTCGTAAGGCTTTTCAAAGTTGTCGAGCAGGCCCTTGATAGCGTGCGCGAGCGAGAGATCGGGATCAAGGCGCAGCGCCGTGGCGATGGCGCGGCGCGCATCATCGCGATCGCCGGACCCCTGCGACACAAACAGCGCCGCGCCGAGTTGCTCCCAGCCTCGCGCAAACTTCGGGTCCGCTTCTACCGCGGCTTTCGCGAACCGCTCGCTGCGCGCCATGTCGCTGCGCGCCAGGAAGAGTTCGCGACTGCGCAGATAGAGATCGTACGCTTCGATGTTTTCAGTACCTGCGGCGGCACTTCGAGTGCCGACGTCTGCGGCGACGCGCGCGCCGCCGAGCATCGGGCGCAGTTCTTCGACGATGGCGTTGGCGATCTCGTCCTGGATCTGGAGCAGGTTCTGGACCGTGAGCGCGCGATCATAGGTCTTCGACCAGAGGTGCGCGTCCGTTTCGGCGTCAATGAGCTGGACGGTGACGCGCACCTGCGCGCCCGCCTTCCGCACCGACCCCTCCAGGATGTGACGCACGCCCAGCCGCCGCGCAATCTCCGGCGTCGACACCGCATCCAGATCGCGGAAGGCGAACGATGAGGTGCGCGAGGCGACCTTGAGACCCTCGACGCCCATGAGCACGTTGAGGATTTCCTCCGCCAGTCCGTCGGAGAAGTAGGCCTGGTCGCCCTCGGCGGAGCGATCCTCCAGCGGCAGCACCGCAATGCTCGCGGCCCCCGAGGATGCGGTCACGCGCGAGGGCGCCGTCCCGATGATGCGCCACGCCAACAACGCTCCGAGCAGCAGAAGCACGCCGATCGCCAGAACGCGCCACGGCCCCGTGCGCGGCGGCGCCGCGACAGTCGCTGCAACGGCGTCCTCGACGAGCGGCTGCGCCGTTGCTTCATCGCCCCGCGAGACGGGTTGGAGGAAACGGTAACCGCGTCCATGCGCAGTGCCGATGAAGCGCGGCTTGCGTGCGTCATCGCCGAGCGCGCGGCGGAGGTCGCGCATGGCGGTCGTGAGCACGGCGTCCGAAACCGTGCGCCCTCCCCACACCATGTCAATCAGTTCATCTTTGGTGACCAGACGCTGCGGCGCCTCCATCAGCGCGCGCAGGAGGGCGAACGGTTTGGGACCGAGTTCTACCGGCCGGCCGTCGATCCATGCGCGCTGATCTGAAAGGTCCGCCACCAACGGCGGAGAACGCAGAATATCCGTCTCCCTCATCCGGCGCCCATCTAACACGTCTCTCGTCGGCCAAAAAATGGTGGGTTTGCGGCCCTTGGCGTTCTCAGAACTTTCTCAGAAGTATTCTGGAGGACGTCGGATCGCATGGCGCTCAACGACTTCGCGCATGCGGCGCCGATCTCAGTGTCTTTTCAGGACGATCTCAGGACCCGAACGCACCGCTCCGACAGGTTCGCCGCAGACGGATGACCGTCACCCGGCATGACGCCGGTCTCAGACCACTGTTGGAGTTCAGATCAATGTTCGCATCCAAGACGCGCCCGACCCTGAAGACACTCGTCTTCGCGGCGCTCGTCCTTTCCGTCGCGGCTGTCGCGCCGACGGCGGAAGCTTCTCCGTCGCGCAACGCGCGCCAGGCAAATGACTTCGTATTCGCCTTCAAGACCGGTGAGCTTCTTGATGCCCAGGAGGCGCAGGACACGGACAAGCGCCTGCGCCGGGACGTGCGCCGCTACTGCCGCGCCGGACCCTTGTCGGGTCTGACCCTCATCGCCGAAAGCGCTTGCCGCCAGAAGGTGATGACCGCCGCGCGCCGCGCGTTGGCGCAGAAGTCCCTGCTCGCGCGCAACGGCCTGGCCGCCGGCTGATCAGCCGAGCGTCGTCGCCCGCACCCACCAGTCGGGGCGGGCGGCGGCGACCTCGCTCGCGAGCGCCGCAGCAGCGACGGCATTGTTGACCAGAACAAAACACGTGGCGCCGCTGCCCGACATGCGCACAAGCGCGCCGGGCGCACGCGCTTTCAGCAGTGAAAGCACGTCACCTATGAGCGGCGCGACCTGCAGCGCCGGCGCCTCCAGATCATTGCGCTGCCTTGAGAGCCACGCGCGCGCTGCGGCGGCGTCGCCCGGCGGCGTCCCCGTCGTCCCGAATGGGGCGCCGAGCTTCATCGCATCGAAGGTCCGGTACACTGCACCCGTCGCCGCCTCGACGCCGGGGTTCGCGAGCACGGCGTGCAGGGCGGGAAACGCCACCGGTTCGGTCTGTTCGCCCGTCCCGCGCATCATGGCGGTGCGCGCGTAGACGCAAGCCGGAAGATCGGCGCCGAGCTGCGCCGACAGTCTCGCGAGATCGTCGACATCCGCTTGCGCGTTCCAAAGCGTATTCAAAGCATGCAGCGCCGCCGCCGCGTCCGTCGAACCACCGCCGATGCCGGACGCGATCGGCAGGTTCTTCTCCAGATGCAGCGCAGCACGCGGCGCAGTGCCTGCGTGATCGGCGAGCAGCCGCGCGGCGCGCATGACGAGGTTGTCGTCGCCGACAGTGAGACCCGCGCTGAACGGACCGGCGATGGTGAGCGAAAGCGCGTCCGCAGATGTCGCTGTCACGACATCGCCTGCGTCGCCGGCGAAGACGACAAGACTGTCGAGTGGATGGCGCCCGTCCGGAAGCGGAGGCCCGACATGCAGATAGAGATTGACCTTCGCCGGCGCGAAACGCGTGACGCTCATCGCGGGAGCGCCGGCAGACCTTCCGCGATCTTGCGCTCGGCGGCCGCACGTTCCGCGTCGGGTCCCTTCAACGAAAGCACGCGGCGCCATTGATAACGCGCCTCGATGCGTCGCCCGACGCGCCAGTAGGCGTCGCCAAGGTGATCGTTCAGCGTGGAATCGCCGGGCGAGAGTTCGACGGCGCGCTCCAGCAATTCCGTTGCCTGGACGTAGTTGCCCAGCTTGAAGTGCGCCCAGCCGAGACTGTCGATGATGTAGCCTTCGTCCGGTTGCTGCGCGACGGCGCGTTCGAGGATCGCGAGCCCCTCCGTCACCTTCACGCCCGTATCGACCCACGTATAGCCGAGATAGTTCAGCACTTCCGGTTGATCGGGCGAAACAAGCAGCGCCTGCTGCAGCGCCGCTTCCGCCGCCGGCCACTGACCGAGACGTTCGAGCGTGGCGCCCTGCGCGAAGAAGAGCCGCCAGTCGCGCCGTGACGGCGGATCCAGCTCGGAGACGAGGCCCGCGTAGAGCGGCGCCGCTTCCGCGTTGCGATCCATGTTGCGATAAAGATCGGCGAGCGCGCGCCGCGACACGCGCCCGTTGGTGCGTTCCGCCACCGCCTTCAGCGTCGCCAGCGCCTCATCGTCACGCCCCTCCGCGCGCAGCGCATAAGCGATCTGCGACTGCGCGGTTTCGTAATATGGCGAAGATGCCGGGATCGCTGAAAGCACACGCGTGGCCGTACCGCTTTGCTGCATGCCACGCATGGCGTCGGCAAAGGCAATTCGCGGCGCCTCAAGCGTGGGGTCCACAGCCATCGCCAGCGACAACGGTCCGAGCTGTTCGCGGCCACTGGGATCATGGCCGATAAGCACCGCGAGCGAGAAGAGTCCGATCGAGGCGCCGCGGGCCGCGTTCAGCGTATGCGGTGGCGCGCGACCGTCATTCAGGCGCGCGAGTTCCGCTGCAATTCCGGGGTTGTCCACGTCGACGAGAAATTCGCGATAGAGAGCCGCCGCTTCATCCTTGCGCCCGGTCCGTTCCAGGAGCTGGCCATGATGGAGAATCACCTGCGCCACGCGCAGACCGCCGGAGGCCCGGCCTTTCGCGTACGCCGCCAGCGCCGCCTCGTCGCGTCCGAGAAAGTCGAGCACCATGGCGCGCTGATAATGTTGCAGAGCCGCCCAAGGGGAGCGTGCGGGCAACGTGTCCTCGCCCAGATCGACCAGCGCCGCGTCACCGTCACGCTGCTCGGCAGAGGCCCAGACGCTGATCAAGCGCGCGGACAGGAGTTCCGTCGGCGCGCCGTCGAGACTGTCCAGCAGTGCCGGCACGTCCTTTGCGCGACCGTCCCGCAAGGCGAGCGCGGCCTGCGCGAGCCTGCCGCTGGCGATGTGGACATCCTGCGCATCCGCGCGGCGGCCATAGTGCGCCGCAGACGATGCATCGCCCGCCGCGAGTGCGGACTCAGCGGCCCCTTCGAGCAGCATGGCGTCGCGCGGCGTGTTGCGCAGCGCCGAAGCGTAACGTTCCGCCGCCACCACGGGATCGCGCGAGCGCTCCGCGTAGAGACCGATCAGGAAGTCAGCATACGACGTCGCCTTTGGACTGGTCTGCGCCGTCGTCGATACACACCCCGACGCCGCGATCGCAGCGAGGGACGCCAGCAACACGCGCTGCATCAGGTATCCGATCGCTGACCGGGCGTGAAAGGTTCGAGCGTCGGGGGACGACGACGTTCCGGCGCGGGTGTGGCGAGACCGTTCGCCACCTTGCCGTCAAGCGTCGCGCGCCGACGCGCTTCGGGCTTGGCCGCGAGCGCCTTCTTCCACGTCTCGCGCGCTTCCTCCTGCTGGCCGAGGCGCCAATAGACGTCGCCGAGGTGATCGAGGATTTCGGCGTTCGGGTCCGGGCTCAGTTCGTTGGAGCGTTCGATGAGCGCCAGCGCCTGCTCGAAATCGCCGTAGAGGTAATAAGCCCAGCCGAGACTATCGATGACCGCGTAGTCGTGCTGGCCGAGGGCGACGCCGCGGCTCAGCAGGCGATAGCCCTCTTCCAGACCTTCAGGACGATGGATGAGCGTGTAGCCAAGCTGGTTCAGACGCGCGACCGACTCCGGCTTCTCGGTGAGAAGTTCGCGACCGAGACGCACCGCTTCCGGCCAGCCTTCCGATGAATCGAGCAGGTAGCTGACAGCGGCGATGCGGATGTCGGCGCGAGGATCTGCCGCGATGGCTGCGCGACCGTCGGCGACGGCGCGATCCACCCGACCGTTGTAGTGATGCGCGGCGGCGCGCGCGATGAGCACCGTGGCGCGGTCGCGCGGCTTCAGAGCCTGTGCCAGCGCCGCGTCGTAGGCAGCAATGGCGGGACCATCCTGCCCGGCGCGGGTCAGCACGCTCGCAGCGGAAAGTGCAATCGCCCACCGATCCGGCGCGAGACGCATGGCGCGCTGTGCCTCAGCGACCGCCTTCGAATCCTGGTCCTGACGCACCGCGAGTTCGGCCAACGCCATGGCCGCGTCCGGCGCATAGATATCCCCCGCAGGCACGCGCTTGATAAGGCGTTCAGCGCCCGGGTAACCCTTCGCACCCATCAGGGTGTATGCGGCGCCGAGCGTCCAGTCCGTGGCGGACGGATCAAGCACGACGCCGATCTGCGAGAAGAGGGCCGACGACGGCGACACCAGACCATCCTGCGGCGTCGGATCGCTCAGCGCCTGCGCAAGGCCCTCGGTGCGACCGAATTCTTCCGAAAGGAACAGCGCCCAGCGACCGAGACCACGCGTCTGGTCGAGAGCCGGTTCGAGTGGCGGCTGGCCCGCTGCGACGCGCGCGATGTTGGCGTCCACATCAGGCGAGTTCGGCGCGAACTGGTCGACGAGCGCATAGAGACGCTCTGCATCCGCCTTCTTGCCGAGACGATGTTTCACGAGTGCGGCGCGATAGAGGATCTGCGTGGTCTGCGGCGCGGCCAGTTGGCGGATCGCCTCTTCGAGTGAGCTGGGCTCGTCGTCCGATGGCGGCGCGACATCGAGCGTCGTCTCCACGCGAGCATAGGTCTGCTCGGCCGCGGCGAGATCACCGGAGGATTCCTGCAGCAGCGCGACGAGCACGTTGCCGAGTCGCCCCGGCAGACGCGGCGAGGCTTCCATCGCCCGCGATACGGCTTTCGACGCATCGCCTTCGGCGAGGATGACCCAGGGTTCGAGCAGATCGCCAGCGCCGCCGCGATAGCGATCCGGCAGCGTGTCGATCATCGACCGCGCGCTCGACGGGCGCCCTGCAGCGAGTTCATCCATCACCACGATCGAGGCGACCGCGGCGTTCGACGGGCCGGCGGCGCCGGCGGCGCGGGCGCGGGCGACGACGGCGTCAAGGTCGGCGGCGAGGATGGCGTCAGTGGTCTTTTCGTAGGCGCGCGCGCCGGGAGCGGCGGTCGCGCGCACTGCCGGCGAATTCCGGGCGCTCAGCGCATCGGGCGCGGCGCCGGTGGCGCAGGCCGCCATACCACCAGCAAGGGCGGCCAGAAGAGCGGTCGCGGCGATCGCACGTTTCACATTCATAGAGAGTACCCCACTTGGGCCGCACGGCGACGCCGCCCGGGCATGGCTTGAGCTTTACGCATTCCCGGGCAGGTTAGGCGCGGGTTTGCTGCGGCGCAAACCGTGGCGTCACATATTGGGGTAATTGGGGCCGCCGCCGCCTTCAGGGGTCGTCCAGTTGATGTTCTGGTTCGGATCCTTGATGTCGCAGGTTTTGCAGTGGACGCAGTTCTGCGCGTTGATCTGGAACCGCTTGCCGCCGGGCTGCGAGGCGTCATCGAGCCACTCGTACACGCCCGCCGGGCAATACCGGTTCGACGGCCCGGCATAGACGCCGAGTTCGCTGTCGCGCTGCAACTTGGGATCGAGCACCTTGAGGTGGACCGGCTGGTCTTCCTCGTGGTTGGTGTTCGAGATGAAGACCGACGAGAGCTTGTCGAAGCTCAGGACGCCGTCGGGCTTGGGATAGTCGATGGGCTTGTGCTTGGCGGCGGGCTCCGTGCAGGCGTAGTCCGCCTTGCCATGCTTCAACGTGCCGAAGAACGAGAAATTGCCAAGCAGCGAGTTCGTCCACATGTCGACCATGCCGAGGAATCCGCCCAAGAAGGTACCGTACCGCGACAGGAGCGGCTTGGCGTTGCGGACAGGCTTCAGATCCTTCCAGATTGAGCTCTTGCGCACCGCCGCGTCGTACTCGTTCAACTCATCGTTCTGCCGTCCCGCCTGTATCGCCGCGAACGCCGCTTCCGCCGCCAGCATGCCGGACTTCATGGCGTTGTGGCTGCCTTTGATACGCGGCACGTTCACGAAACCCGCCGAGCAGCCGATCAGCACGCCGCCCGGGAAATAGAGCTGCGGCACCGATTGCAGGCCGCCTTCCGTGATCGCGCGCGCACCGTAGGCGAGACGCTTGCCCCCCTTCAGCCACTGCGCGATTTCCGGGTGCGTCTTCATCCGCTGGAATTCTTCGAACGGCGCGAGCCAGGGATTCTTGTAGTTCAGGTGCAACACGAAGCCGATCGACACGAGCCGATCGCCGAAATGGTACATGAAGGCGCCGCCGCCTGTGTTGTCGTCGAGCGGCCAGCCCGTGGCATGCACGACAAGGCCGGGCTTGTGGTTCTCCGCCGGCACCTCCCACAATTCCTTCAGCCCGATGCCGAATTTCTGCGGCTGCGACTTCGCATCGAGCTTGAACTTGCGGATGAGCTGCTTGGCGAGCGATCCGCGCACGCCTTCGCCGATGAGCGTGTATTTCGCGTGGATCTCGATGCCGGGCGTGAAATCACCCTTCGGTTCGCCATTCTTGCCGATGCCGAGATCGCCGACCTGAACGCCCTTCACCGCGCCAGCGGAATCATAGACGAGCGCGGCCGCTGCAAAGCCGGGATAGATCTCCACGCCGAGCGCTTCGGCCTGTTGACCCAGCCAGCGCGTCACTTCGCCAAGCGAGACGATGTACTTGCCGTGATTGTCCATCAGCGGCGGCAGCAGGAAGTTCGGCAGCTGCGCGGAACCCGCAGGGCCGAGGACGTAGAAGCGATCGTCGGTGACTTCGGTCTGGATGGGCGCGCCCATCGCCTTCCAGTCCGGCAGCAGCTCGTTCAGCGCGATCGGATCGATCACGGCGCCGGACAGGATGTGCGCGCCGACTTCGGAGCCCTTCTCCAGAACCGCGACGGAAATCTCGGACCCCGCCTCGGCGGCCACCTGTTTCAGACGGATCGCGGCCGCCAGACCGGCAGGGCCGGCCCCGACAATGACCACGTCATATTCCATCGACTCGCGTTCGATCGCGTCCTCGGCCATGCGCGCTTCCTTCAGCCCCAAACAGGGCGCCCGTACTGAAACAATGTTCGCGAAGCGTTATCGAGGCTAGGTTGCGGAGCCGCAAGGCTCGGGGCGATTCCGGGCGACGGACGGATAAATGGTCGCGGAAATCGAGAACGAGCGGGCGTTGCGGGCCCTTCTGGGGTGGTGGGCCGAGGCGGGCGTCGAGTCTGCCGAAGCCGCCGCGATCCTCGCTGCGCCGGTGATCCACGAGCCGCAGGCCCGCGCGACCCCTGCTGCCGCGCCCAGGCCCGCCGTCCGCAAGGTCGCCAAGCCGCCGCCATCGAGCGCGCCGGACGATGCCCGCAAGGCCGCTGACGACGCGTCGACCATGACGGAACTCCGGGCCGCTCTCGAAGCCTTCGAGGGATGCGCCCTGAAAGGCACCGCCCGCCAGACTGTCTTTTCGGACGGCGTCGAAGGGGCGCCGTTCATGGTCGTGGGCGAGGCGCCGGGCCGGGATGAGGATACCGAGGGGCGGCCGTTTTTCGGCCGGTCGGGCCAGCTTCTGGACCGTATGCTGGGTTCGATCGGGCTCTCCCGAACCGACAACACCTTCATTTCCAACGTGATTTTCTGGAGACCACCCGGAAATCGCCCTCCGACCCAGGGCGAGATCGCGGCCTGCCTGCCCTTCATCGAGCGCGCCGTCGTGCTGGCGAAACCGAAGATTCTGATCCTGGCCGGGGGTTTCGCCGCACAGACCCTGCTCAAGCGCGACGACGGGGTCATGCGCCTGCGCGGCAAAAGGTTGACGTGCGCACTCCCGGCGTTAACCGACCCCCTTCACGCGATGGTCATGCTGCATCCGGCATATTTGCTGAGAAGGCCGCAGGACAAGCGGCTGGCCTGGGCGGATCTCCTCGCCCTGGCCGACTGGGCCGACGAACTCGGCATCCAGCGCGGAACCGGACAGTAAGTCCCGGGTTCGCAACGAGAATCAGGTAACCTGCAAGAAATGCCGGGGGCTGACGTGCGAGTGCTAGCAGCGGCCGCTCTCGCGGTCGCCATCCTTTCCGGCGTGGCGCACGCCGGGCCCCGCGTCCTTGTGCTCTCGGCGCAGGACGAAGCGGCCTATGGGCGGGCGTTTACCGCCGCCGACGCCGGCGACTGGCGTAGCGCGCGCGCCGCCATCTCGAACGTCGAAGACCGCGCCCTCGCCGCACATGTGGAGGCCCGCGCGCTCATGTCCCGCGACGCCCGCCCGCGCCGCGACGCCATCGCCGGCTGGCTGAACCGCAATCCCGATCACGTACTCGCGCCCTATGTCCGCCGTCGCGGTGCGCAACTCGGCGCCAATCGCCTGCCGCCCGCCGTCGAACCGCGCGAGCGCGCCGTGAACGCTGCCGGTCGTCGGCCGTCCGACACGGCGACGGAAGTGGCCGCACTCTTCGGCGCCGGCGACTTCGCGGGCGCGCAGGCTCGCGCGCTGACGCTCGCCGAAGGCCCGCGCCGCCCGGCCGCCGCCTGGTGGCTCGGCCTGATCGCGTTCCGCGCGCAATCGTACGGCGACGCTGCGCAATGGTTCGCGGAAGCATCGAAAGCGACGCGTCAGGACGCCTGGTCGAAGTCCGCAGCGCACTTCTGGGAAGGCCGCGCGCATCTCGCCGCCGGTCAGCCCGCCGCCGCCATCCGCGCATTCGACGCCGCCGCGCGCGAACCCGCCACGTTCTACGGGCAACTCGCCGAAGCGCAGATCGGCCGGACAACGGCGCTCGGCTTCGACGAACCCGCACTCACGCAACGCAGCGCCGTCGCCCTGCTGCAGCGCCACCAGGCCGCGCATCGCGCCAGCGCGCTCGCGCAACTTGGCCGCCTCGCAGAAGTCGAACTTGAACTGAAGGCGTTGCACGGACGGCTGCAGCCATCGGAAGATTCCGACTTTCTCGCGCTCGCCATCGCGCTGGCCGCTCCCGCCGCACAACTGCGCGCCGCCGAACGCGGCGGACCCGAAGTCGCGGCCGGCTATTGCCCGACAACGACCTTCGAACCGGAAGACGGATTTCGTCTCGACCGCGCGCTGATCTATGCCGTCGTACGCCAGGAAAGCCGCTTCAGTCCCATCGCGATCAGTTCGTCCAATGCGCGCGGCCTGATGCAGTTGCTGCCGTCGACTGCGCAGGACATGGATCGCGCGCAGGCCTTCCGCCGCACGCCGGTGAAGTTGCACGATCCCGGCCTGAACATGCGCCTCGGCCAGCAATACATCGAATGGCTCGACTCGAATTTCAAAACCGGCGGTGATCTCGCGAAAATTCTCGCCGCCTATAATGGCGGTCCGGGATGGCTCGCGCGCTGGGAAGCTTCCTACCCGCGCACCGACGATCCGCTGCTGTGGCTCGAGAGCATTCCGCGCCATGAATCACGCGACTACGCCGAACGCGTGATGTCGCACCTCGCGCTCTGCCGGAAGCGCTACGGCCAGCCGCCGGTGGAAATGATGGCGATGGCGTCCGGCAAGGCGCCGATCTATCAGCCGATGGATTCACAGGTTGCGAGCCTCGGCGCCGCGCAGCGCTGACGCCGCCGCGCGCGCCAGGCGCGCCAGTCTTCCAGCGTATCGATGTCTTCGAGCGTACGCACGCGCGCATGTCCGACTCGCAGGCGCGCGACGAGATCCGACAACGTATGCGCGCTCGACCAGCGCACGCCGCTGAACGCACCAGTCACGTCGTCGCTGCGTCGCGCCGCCAAAATCCAGAAGCCGCCGTCGCGCGCGGGACCGACAACAATGCGCGCATGTCCAAGCGCGCGAAACGTCGCGTGTATGTCGCGTGCCTCGACATCAGGGCTGTCCGTACCGATCACCGCAACAGAACCGCGCACGCGCTTCATCACCCGCGCGAGACGGGCGCCGAGATCGCCGCCGCCTTGCGTCACACGCTTCACTGCACCCGGCCACACGCCCGGCAGGCGCGCGTTGCGCGCGCGCTCGGGCGTCACCGCCAGGATCGTCGTCCAGCGCAGGTCGCGCGAAAGCCGAAGCGTCCGCGCCTGCAGCGCGCGATTGATCCGCAACGCCGCCACGCGCCCGGCATCCCGCGCGAGCCGCGTCTTACCCTGCCCGAACGCCGGCGCGCGCGCCATCACGATGAGCGTCCTAATCATAGCGTTTGGCGAGGTCGGCCGGATCGGCGCCCATGAAGTAGCGCGCCAGCAGCACGAGATTGCGTCGCGAGCGCTTGCCGAAGCCGTCCCGCCGATACTTCTCCGCGCTCGTCACCGCGCGGGCATTCAGCATCTGCAACCGTGCGCGGCCAATCCGTCGAACCATATCCACGTCTTCCATCAACGGCAGGTCGCGATAGCCGCCGAGTGAGTCGTAAAGCGCACGCGAGATCAGCAACCCCTGGTCGCCATACGGCAAGGCCAACGCACGATTTCGCACACCGACCCAGAACGTCACCACATTGGCGCCGAGCGAATTGTCATCGAACGCGAAGCGGAACGACGCCGCTCGCGTTCCGTTCTGTGGCTGCGCGATGAAGCGCGCCGTCTCGTCGGACCAGTTGTCCGCCAGCGCAGTGTCGGCATGCAGGAAGAGCAACCACGGCGACTTCGCAACCGCCGCGCCCGCAATGAGTTGCGCGCCGCGCCCGCGTGCGCCGGTGACGATACGCGCGCCCACGTCTTCGGCGATCGCAATCGTGTCGTCGGTCGATCCGCCATCGGACACGACTAGTTCGCGCACCACCCCGTCCGCCACCGCCGGCACGAGCGGCGAAAGCGACCGCGCAAGATGCGGCGCGGCGTTGAAGGTCGGCATGATGATCGAGATCACGGCTTGCCTTCGCCCGCCGATTGCGGCGTGTCAAACCTCACGCGCGCGGCGCTGCGGGAGGCTGTGTCGCAGCCTGTGGCCGTTGCGACGACGTCATGTCAGATTTCATCTGGCGCAAGAAGCGGTCGAGCAGATCGGTGCGCGCGACGACGCGGGCGATTTCGCGCAGCTGTGCGCCGCTCGCATCGACGCCGGCGGTCACGACTTCAAACGAGTCCGCGTCCGGCGTGCCTGCCATCATCGCCCCGTAGTCCTTGCGCAACGCCTGCACGCCCGCCGCGTTCTCCGCAAACACCAGCGCAATCGCGGTCCGCAGAATTTCGTTGCGCTCCGCCGGGCCGAGTGCGGCCGTGCGCTGCCGCTGCGCCAGCACCAGCTTCAGTTCCGCCGCCGCCCGCGGCCAGTCGCGATCGCGCCACGCGGCGTCCGCGCGGATGCGCTGCGCCTCGGGGCTGCGATCACGCTCGAGAATCTCCACCGCCTGTTCGGTGCGACCGAGATCCAGAAACGCGCGCGCTTCAAGGATGCGGCGCTCCGCGAGGAGGTCGCTCGGCATGTTGGGCTGGCGCGACAGTTCGATGGCGGCGAGCGCCTTCTCGGGTCTGCGGTCGCGCAGATAGATCATCGCGAGATCGGCGGCGATCTGCGCGCGGCCGACGCCTTCGAGACGCTCCTCGACCTGGTGCTGCAACAGCGTCGCCGCCTGCTCCAGAAGATCGAGCGCGACGAGACGGCCCGCGAGATTGCGCACCATGCGGTCGCCGTTCGGACCGACGGGCGTGATATCCTTGAAGTCATAGAAGAGGCCAAGCGCCTGCACCGGCTGCAGCTTGTCGACCTCGCCATCGAGGAACAGACGCTCGAAGATGTCGCTCATGTCCGCACGCAGCGTGCGGCCCAGCGCGTGGTCGGCGTGCTTTCCGGCCGCGCCGCGCAGCGCCATCAGCGCTTCGCGATAGCGACCGCGATCGGCGTAGATGCCGGCGAGCTGTTGCACCACTTCGAGTTCGAGAGAGTCACCGCGCCAGCGCAACCGCAGCGCTTCGAGCTGCTCGATGGTGGCTTCTTCCGTAGCTCCGAGCGTGCGTTCCACGCGCGCGGCCTCGAATGACGCGCGCACGGCGACGATTTCCTGCGGCGCGACCGCAAGTTCCTTCAGGGACGCCAGCGCCGCGCGCGAGTCGCCGCGCGCATTGGCGATCTTGGCCTGCACGATGCGCGTGTCGCCGGACACCTCCGGCGATGGGTTCGCCGCGAGCGCCCGGGACGCAGCGGCGGCGGCGGCGTCAAGGTCGCGCAACGACAGGAGCGATTCAGCCAGCGCCAGCTCGAATTTCGATCGCCATCCCGGAGGCTGGCCGCCAAGGGCGGTCTTGCCGCGTTCCAGTTCCTTGCGCGCGGTCGCCCAATCGCGCTGCAGCCAGGCAGCGTAGCCACGCCACAGCGCCGCCGCCGGATCTTCCGCGAGCGCGCTCGCATCGAGATCGATCTTTGCATCTCGCACACGGCCGAGCATCACGTTCGACGCCGCGCGCATCAGACGGAAGGCGGGATCGATGTCGAGCTGCGGCTGGTTGACGCTCGCGACCTTCAAAGAGCCGAGCGCCTCGGCGGAGAGCTCATGGGCGAAGAGGAAACGCGCAAGCGCCAGACGCGCCTCGACACGGGCGCCTTCTCCGCAGCCCTCCGCAGCCGCACGGCGCTCAAGAGCGTCCTTGCGGTCGAACACATCTGCGATGGGTGTCGCGGCTTCACGGGTGACGTCGAGGAACGATGTCGCATCAAGTGCAGAGACAGTCTCAAGTGCGGAGGGCGTATCGGCGCCGGCGCCGCGCGCCACAACGAGCGAGCGCCCCTCGAACGCAGCGCCTGCCTGATCGCCACGCAGTTCCACAGCCCCGCCCTGGGCCGAAGCGAGCACGGCGGCTTCCGGCGTTGCACGCCGCGCCTCCACGCCGCGCGGCGCGCCGCCAGTCAACGCCACGGTAAGCGTATCGCCGACAACCGGGTCGACGATCTTGCGGACAACGCCCTCGCGATCAAAGTCCACCACGAGCCGACCGCGCCCGCCTGCGCCGACATCGCGTCGCACTGGCGCCGCATCGAGACGATTGGCGCGCGGACCCAGCGTGAATACCCAGGCATTGCCCTGCAGGCGCGCACTCAGATTCATCGACGAAGGCGCCGCGATCCGGATGCCCGCAACCTTGTCGCCGCGCACCGGCGTGATCTCGGTTTGACGTGCGCCGCGGATGTCGAATTTCGCGGAGGTGTCGAAGAGCAGCCAGACGGCGTCGCCGCGCCGGAAAGCCGCCGCACGTGCGGGACCGGCCCACGACACGGTGAAGCGCGTTTCCTCCGTGCCCTCCTCCACGCCGATCGGCACGATGCCGCTGCGCGGCGCGGGATCGTCAGAGGCCTGCGGCGGTGGCGGTGGCGGAGGCAGTGGCGGCGCCGGACGCACGCCGCCTTCGGGCGGCGACAGATCGACGACGATGCGCGAGCCTTCGACGAACTGGCGGACCTTCACACCCTCTTCGAGGTTGAGTGCAATGGTGAGACGACCGCCGGGGCGCGATACGCGCTCGGCGCTGCGCACGAAGAGCGGCGGCGTTGCGCGCAGCTGCGCGAGATCGATTTCCGCGGGGCGCGAAAAGCGCAACTCGAGACGCGATCCCTGTCGCACCGGCGTGACTGATGCTGCGCCCCCAAAGTGAAAGGACAGCCGCGTGAGATCGGGACGTGCGCCGATGGACAGCGTGGCGTTCGTCACGGCGGGCGGGCGCTCGGCGCTCGACACAGCCTCCACGGTGATCGGCGTGGTCGTCGGCGTCAGCGTGACTAGGGTTTCCGCATCACCCTGCGTGAGTTGCGCCTGCAACGTGCGACGGAGCGAGATGCGCACCGACTTGCCATCGGTCTCACGGCGTGCGGCCGCGATGGTGCGCGGCGCCGCTTTCGGCAAACCGCTGACATCGACTTCGACGGGCGCATCGAAGCGTACCGTGAGCACGCCGCCTGCCACCTGCGCGGTTGCGCGCGGGATCGGCGTGTCGCCCTGCTTCTTCAGCGCGACGCGCGCGCCGTTTGCATCTTCCGTGACGCCGACTTCGACGCGCGCCGTCTCAGCGGCGGCCGCGACTGCGATCGCCGATACTCCGGCGATCAGGATCGCCGGCGCAGTGTAGCGGACTACCCACATCGCTTTCGCATCAGCCTGCCTTCGGACGCGCGGCCGTCGGCGCCGGAGCGCGTGCAGCGGCGGGCGTCGTGGTCGCCGGGCGTGTCGCGGAGGGAGCCGGACGCGTCAGTGACGCCACATCGCCGGTGCGAGACTGCGCGAGGAGAATGGTGAGACGGCGCGCGCGCGCGGGCTCCATCTTGCCCATGATTTCGGCGAGATTGGCTTGGCGCATACGGCTGGCGACCTGCACGAGAACGTCTTCCTCCAGCGCGTCGAATACGGCGGCGGCGTCCTTCGCACGCATGCGCTGATAGACATCCACGAGCCCGGCAATGCGCTTGTTCTGCTCGTCGTCGACCGTGCCCATCAGCTCCTGCACACGCGCCTCAAGGCGCTTCAGCTCAGTGACGCGATCCTCCACCCGCCGTTCGGCGGCGGCCAGCAGTTCTGCGCGCGTGTCGATTTCGGCGTCGCGGGCATCGAGCAACTCTCGGCGCGCGCCGAGCGATTGCAGCACCTGAACTTCGCTGGGCGAGAGACCGGCGGTTTCGGCAAACGATGGCGCAGGGCAACTCGGATTGGGAGCCGCGGCGCCGGCCTTCGTTGCTGCCGGCGCAGGCGGTTGCGCCGCTGCCGGCGCGCTCTCGGCGGCGCCCTCGGCGAACGCGACCGCTTTCAGGCTCAGCAACACGCCGAGTGTCACCATGACTGCGGGCAGCAGCCGCGGCGGGGCGGAGAATTTCTTTGCCGCCATCAGCGCGCCCTGCCGATGTCGGCGGCGGAGCGAACCTTGCCGAGCCCGAGACCGAGCTTTTCGGAAAGAGAACGTGCGGTATCGATGCGGCCCTGCAGATCGCGACCGGCTTCGTGTGCGGTCTGGCGCATCGTGCGCACGGCGGACTCCGCTGCCTGCACGCTCTCCAGCAGTTCGCGCGCGGCGTCGCGTATGCCGTCCTGCCCTGCGCGCAGCGCGGAGAGCTTGCGGTCAAGACGCCAGCAATAGAAGAGGCACGCCGCCAACAGCAGCGCGAGCGCGCCTTCGAGAGCGAAAGTGATCGGACTCATGCGCCTTCTCCGGCTTTCATCACCGCGAGGCGCCCGGCCGTCTGCAACGGCTGTTCGACGCGTACGGCGACGTTCTGGTTGATGCGGCCCACACGGCCGCGCGTGATCGTCGCCGCGCCGCACTTCAGGTCCACGTGCGCGCCCGGCGGGGCATTAAGCATGAGCGTCTGTCCGACCTTGAGATCGAGCACGCGGCTGAGCGGAGCGGTCATCTCGTCGAGCACGGCGCTCACTTCGACCTTGGTGCGCCACAGCTCGCTGGCGAGGTGGCCTTCCCAGATGTTGTCGCGGCCGAACTTCTCGCCCATGAACTGCTGCAGCAGCAGTTTGCGGATCGGTTCCAGCGTCGCATACGGCAGGAGCATTTCCACGCGACCGCCACGGTCTTCCATGTCGATGCGCAGCTTGATCAGGATCGCGGCGTTCGCGGGCCGCGCGATGGCGGCGAAGCGCGGGTTGGTTTCGATGCGATCGAGCGTGAAGTCCACCGGCGTCAGCGGCGCGAAGGCCTGGCCGGTGTCGGCGAGCATGACCTCGATCATGCGCGTGATTAGCATGCGCTCGATGGTGGTGTAGGGCCGGCCTTCCACGCGCATGGGCGGCGCGCCACGTCGACCGCCGAGCAGCACGTCGACGACGGAATAGATCAGGCTCGAATCCAACGTCATGAGGCCGAAATTGTCGAGCTGCTTGGCGCGGATGACCGCGATGATTGCCGGGAGCGGGATCGAGTTCAGATAGTCGCCGAAGCGGATCGAGGAGATGGAATCGAGGCTCACCTCGACGTTGTCGGACGTGAAGTTGCGCAGGCTCGTCGTCATCAGCCGCACGACGCGGTCGAACACGACTTCCAGCATCGGCAGACGTTCGTAGGACACGAGCGCCGAATTGATGATGGCGCGCACGCCGGTGCGCGCGTTTTCCTCGTCTTCGCCGGACGCAAAGCCGAGGAGGGTGTCGATCTCGTCCTGGTTGAGGATGCGCTCGCCGCTGCCGGCGGCAGGCGCGGACTCTTCCGCCTCGGCGGCGGCGGACCAGTCGGCTGCGAGTTCGTCCTCGTCGGTGGCGGTGGCTGCTTCCGCCATGGCTATTGCACCAGCATTTCTTCGATCAGCACCGCATTCATCTGCGCTGGCGCGATGGCGAGATTGACGCGACGCAGCAGTTCAAGCCGCAGGCGCGCCGTGCCCGCAGAACCGGAGATGTCGTCCATGCGCAGTTCGCGCAGAAAGCCCTGGAACTGGTCCATGATGCGCGGCAGTTCGGGCTCGACCGCGTAGGCGACGTCCTCGTCCGGCGCTTCGAGCGTGACCTTGAGTTTCAGGTACGCCGGCTGGCCGTCATTGGTGGAGAAGTTCACGATCAGCTGCGGCAGCGCGACGTAATAGACGCCGTCGCCTTCCGTGACGACGGGGGCATTGGGATCGGCCTCGCCCTTGGCGCCGTGACCGCCCTTCTCCTTTTCCTTGCCGTGGCCGCCCTTCTTCTTGGCCTTGCCGTGCGCATCGGCGCCGGCGTCCGCATGCACCTCGGCCTTGGGCTTCAGCAGAAAGAACGCAGCCCCGCCACCCGCGCCGAGCAGCAACAACGCCGGCAGCACGACAAAGAGAATGAGAGTCTTGCCCGCGAGCTTCTTCTTTGCGGGCGCGCCCTCTTCACCCTCGACGGCTTCGCCTTCTGCGGCTTCGCCCTCGGGCTTGTCCTTCTTTGCGCCCTTGGCCGCCTTCGGGGGCTTCGGCGGCTTTGGCGGTTTTTCTTTCTTCGCAGACATCAGTTCGATCCGGAATCGCGCATCCTGCACTTCGCGCAAACGTGGTTAAGGAAAGGTGAGGGGCGGCAATTCTTGCCGGGCAAGAAGTGCTTTCTGCCGCGTTAACGCCGCGCGTTCCGGTCCACGATGCCATGGCGCGCAAGCGTTAACCATGTGGCGCCGGCTTTGCAGCGGCGGCGATCGATGGATAACCTTCAGCTCCTCGGCGTGCAGACGCAGCGTGTGCTCCAGCGACGGATGGAAACGGCGGCGAACAATCTCGCCAACGTCTCCACGGCCGGCTTCAAGGCGGACGCGCTGCTCACCGAAGTTGACTCCCGCCGCCCGGCCCGCTCGCAGGATGCGCCGCGCGACGTGCGTTTCGTGCGCGACGTGGGCCTGTCGCGCGATTTCAGCCAGGGGTCGATCACGCGCACCGGCGAAGCGTTCGACGTGGCGATACAAGGCGAAGGCTTCTTCCTCGTATCGGACCCGCAACAAGGCACGCTCTACACCCGCGACGGCGGCTTCCGCCTCGACGCGGCGGGCCAGCTCGTCACCAAGGACGGGCGCAACGTGCTCAACGCCGGCGGCGCGCCGATCGTGTTCGATCCGCAGGGCGAGCGCCCCTCGATCACCGCCGACGGCTCGATCCAGATCGCGGGCACGGAAGTCGGCCGCATCGGCCTGGTGAACTTCGCCAATCCGGGCGGTCTCGAAAAGGTCGGCGACAATCTCTTCTCGGCGGCGGGCCAGCCCACGTCGAACTTCGAAGGCGCCGCCGTGCAAGGCGCGCTCGAAGGCTCCAACGTCAACGCGGTGATCGAACTGACCCGCGTCATCGAAATATCGCGCGCCTATGAATCGGCCGCCCGCATCGTGAAGAACGGAGACGATCTCCGTCAGCGCACGATCGAGCGGTTCGGACGCGCCTGAAGCTAACGGAGAAGTCTGATGCGCTCTCTCGCGATCGCCGCCACGGGCATGCAGGCCCAGCAGCTCAACGTGGAAGTGATTTCCAACAACATCGCCAACATGAACACCACGGGATTCAAGCGCCAGCGCGCAGAGTTCCAGGATCTGCTCTATCAAAACCTCGAACGTCCCGGCACCAGCACATCGTCGGCTGGGACGATGTCGCCGAACGGCATTCAGATCGGCGTCGGCGTGAAGGCGGGCGCCATCGGTCGCGTCACCGAACAGGGCTCGCTCGCGCGCACCGACAACCCGACCGACCTCGCCATCAGCGGTCGCGGTTATTTCCAGGTGTCGATGCCCGACGGCACGACCGCCTACACCCGTGACGGCAATCTCGCGATCGACGCCGAAGGCCGCATCGTCACCTCGGACGGCTTTCCGCTCGAACCCGCCATTACCGTGCCGAACGAGGCGCTCTCCGTTTCCATCTCGCGCGACGGCGTCGTCGAAGCGCAGATCCAGGGTCAGGCCGATCCGCAACAGCTTGGCCAGATCGAACTCGCGGCATTCGTCAATCCGGCGGGCCTCGAAGCGCAGGGCGAAAACCTCTTCCTCGAAACCGCCGCGAGCGGTTCGCCGAACGTGTCGACGCCAACATCGCCGGGCTTCGGATCGCTAATCCAGGGCTTCGTGGAAACATCGAACGTCAACGCGGTGGAGGAAATATCCGCGCTCATCATTGCGCAGCGCGCCTACGAGATGAACGCGAAGGTCATCACCGCGTCCGACGAAATGCTGCAAGCCGCCAACAACGTCCGCTGACACGACGGAGGACTGAACGATGAAAAGCCGACTGCTCCGCGCCGCCGCCCTCGCCGCCGTCCTGCTCGCCTCCAGCATCGCAGCGGCGAGCGCCAATCAGGCCGTCACCTTGCGCAACGGCATCGAAACAGCAGGGACCGCCGTCACGCTCGGCGACGTGTTCGAGAACGCCGGCGCTGCGGGCTCGCGCGCGATCGCACCGGCGCCGACCGCCGGTCGCACCGCGACGTTCTCACCGCGCTTCCTGCAGGCCGCAGCACGCGCTGCCGGTCTCGACTGGACGCCGCCCGAAGGCATGACGGCGGTGCTCGTCAGCGGTCGCGGCGGCGCCAACATTTCGTCCGCGCGGTACACACCCGCATCGAACACAGCGTCGGCCTACAAGCCCTCAAGCGGCGATCTCGCCGTGCGTCGCGGTGAAACGGTCACGCTGATCTACACCACGCCCGGCCTGCGCGTGACGACGCGCGCCCGCGCAATGACCGACGGCGCTGTCGGCGATCCCGTGCGTCTCATCAATCTCTCTTCCAACCGCACCATCGATGCGGTTGTCACCGGCGCCGCCACCGCCACCGCCTCGAACTGAAAGTCATGACCATGCACGCCCCAGCCGCTCTCGCACTTCTCGTCGGTCTCGCCGGATGCGCGACGGTCGATCATGCCGTGGATGCGGCGACGCCCATGGCCGAAACCGGAATCGATCTCGCACGTCAGGGCGTGCGCGGCGCCTATCGTGCAGCGACCGGGCCGCATCTGACGTCTGTGTCCAATCCCGCACTCGTCGCTGCGACGCCCGTCGTCATGCCGATGCCCGCGCAAGTGCAGTCGGCCTCCGCGCCGAACTCGTTGTGGCAGGCGGGCGCGCGCACCTTCTTCAACGACCAGCGCGCCACGCGCATCGGCGATATCCTCACCGTGAAGGTCGCCATCGACGACAGCGCGGAAATGGATAACTCCACCAACCGCACGCGCGGCAGCGACTCCAGCCTTGGCATCACCAGCCTCTTCGGCAAGGAAGAAATGCTCGGTCGCCTGCTGCCGCCGGGCGGCAATTTCGATCCGGGCAATCTCGTCGGCGCGGAAGGCTCCTCCCAGGCCAACGGCACGGGCGCGATCAGCCGGCAGGAAAAGATCGAGCTCTCGCTCGCCGCCACGATCAGCCAGATCCTGCCAAATGGAAATCTCGTCGTCGTCGGCAAGCAGGAAGTGCGCATCAACGGCGAACTGCGCGAACTGACCGTCGCCGGCATCGTGCGGCCCGAGGACGTCGCCGCGAACAACTCCATCCGCCACGACCAGATGGCCGAAGCACGCATCTCCTACGGCGGCCGCGGCAGCCTCTCGGCGGTGCAGAAGCCGCGCTGGGGTCAGCGCGTGGTGGACGTGATCAGCCCTTGGTAGCAATTTTCCCTTCTCCCCCTCGCGGGGGAGAAGGAACGGCAAGAGCTTTGCGTGCGGTCTCAGCTGCCTTATGCCGTTCACATGAAACCCAAGATCATCGCCTATCCCGGACTCGGCGCGTTCGAAGCGCTGTTCGCGCCGCACTATGATTTGCTGAAACTGCCGACCGATCCGGACGCGCGCGCGGCAGTGCTGCGCGAAGAAGGCGGACGCGTGGAAGCGGCGGTGGTGATCGGCTCTATCGGCCTGCCGGCGCCGATCATGGCGGCGTTGCCGAACCTGAAACTGATCGCGGCGTTTGGCGTCGGTTATGACGGCGTCGATCTCGACACGGCGAAGGCGCGCGGCATCGCGGTGACGAACTGCCCGAACATCAACCACGAAGACGTGGCGGATGTGGCCATGGGCCTCATCCTATCGTGTGCGCGACGCATCGCCGAAGGCGACCGTCTCGTGCGCGCCGGCGGCTGGACAAGCCCCGTCGCCTTCCCGCCGCCGAAGCGCCTGAGCGCGCGCAAGCTCGGCATTGTCGGCCTCGGCGCCATCGGCGAGGCGATCGCGCGGCGCGGCGAAGCCTTCGGCATGGAGATCGCGTGGACGGGGCCGCGCCCGAAGGACGCGAAGTGGCGCTATGAAAGCGATCTGCACGCTTTGGCGACGTGGGCCGACGTGCTCGCGCTCGCGCTGCGGCCCGATCCGGGCACCGAGAAGATGATCGACGCGCGCATTCTCAAGGCGCTTGGATCGGACGGCATGCTCGTCAACGTCTCGCGCGGCTCGGTCGTGGACGAAGACGCGCTGATTGCGGCGTTGAAAGCGGGAACACTGGGCTCTGCGGGTCTCGATGTCTTCGAAACGGAACCCTCACCCGCAGCGCGCTGGCGCGATGTGCCGAACACCACTCTCACCCCGCACTTCGGCGGCGGCACGCGTGAGTCCATATTGGCCAGCGCGCAACTCGTGCTGGAAAACATGCGCCGGCATTTTGCGGGCGAGGCGCTCGCGACGCGGGTGGTTTGAAAACCCTCTCCCGCCGGCGGGAGAGGGATATGCGAACGAAGTGAGCGAGGGTGAGGGGCCGTGAGACGACAGAGCTCATGCGTCTTACCGGCCCTCACCCTGACATCGCTGCGCTCAGTCTGTCCCTCTCCCGCTGGCGGGAGAGGGTTGAGCACTACGGCAACAACGGGCTCCACGCCGGGTCGCTCGCGTCGGCGGGCGTCGTCACCTGACGCAGGTTCTGACCCGTGAGATCGGCGCTCCAGAGTTTCGGGCCCGCGCCCGGACGCGCTTCGCGGAAGAACATGATCACGCGGCCGTTGGGCGACCACGTCGGGCCTTCGTCGAGATAGGCGTCCGACAACATACGCTCGCCCGAACCGTCGGGACGCATCACGCCGATGCCGAAGCGACCGCCCACCTGCTTTGTGAAGGCGATGAGATCGCCGCGCGGGGACCACACGGGCGTGGTGTAGCTGCCGCCGCCGCCGGAAATGCGCTGCACGTTCGAGCCGTCGGCGCCCATGGTGTAGAGCTGGCGCGAGCCGCCGCGATCGGAGTTGAAGACGATCTGGTCGCCCTCTTTCGAATAGGATGGCGAGGTGTCGATGGACGGATTGTTCGTCAGCCGCTGGGTGGCGCGCGAGCGCAGGTCCATGCGGAAGATTTCCGAATTGCCGCCGAGATCGAGCGTCATCACCACGCTGTCGCCCTTCGGCGAGAAGCGCGGCGCGTAGCTCATGCCCTGGAAGTCGCCGAGCACTTCGCGACGGCCCGTCTCGATATTGTAGAGAAAGACCTTCGGACGCCCCGTCTCGAAGGACATGAAGGTGATCTGCTGCGCCGTCGGCGAGAAGCGTGGCGTGATCACCTGCGCGGCGCCGGTCGGCAGGATGGACGGATTGGCGCCGTCCTGGTCCATGATCATCAACTGCTTCACGCGCCGCGCGCCGCGCGGGCCGCTCTCGGAGACGAACACGACGCGCGTGTCGAAATACCCGTCCTCGCCGGTGAGACGCTTGTAGAGGGCGTCGGAAATCTTGTGCGCGATGCGGCGCCAGTTCTCCGGAGTCGTGGCGTAGAAGCTCGCCAGCGCTTCGCTTTCACCGAACACGTCCCATAGGCGGAACTCGATGCGCAGACGCCCGTCCGGCATCAGCGTGGACTGGCCGATCACCAGCGCCTGCGCCTGCGTCACCTTCCAGTCGCCGAAGCGCGGCTGGGTGTTCACGTCCGGCACTTGCTGCAGATAGGCGGCGGGATCGACGACGCGGAACAGGCCCGAGCGCGTGAGGTTGGCGCGGATGACTTCCGAGACCTGACGTCCCACGCCCACTTCCTGCGCCTGCGTGCCGATGAAATCGGGGATCGCGATCGGCATCGGGTTCAGATGACCGCGCGTGATGTCGATCTCGATCTCGGCGTGCGCGGCCGACGGGGCCATCACCGCCGTCGCTAAACAAAGCGCAATCATCCGCCAGAATTTCATCGCGTGCTCCGAACCGCTTCTTGTTGGCCGTCTTAGCGGCTTTTGCGTCATCTATCGTAGAAATTGATCGTGAATGTGGCCCGCCGCGTCCGGTCCGGCGCCACGGGCAGCGGTTCCGAGGTCAGGATGGCCCGCAGGGACCGGTCGATGGCCACGCGCATGTAGGGATCGGACGCCGGCAGGCTGGAGCGGATCACGCGCGGCGATTCCGCGAGGCTGCCGTCGGCGTTGAGCCGGATCTGGATCGTCACGCGCAGCCGCTCATAGTCCGGCAGGTCGACGAATTTCTGGCGGTTGCGCTCGATGGCGGAGCGGATGGCGTCGGCCTCCGATGCGGTGACCTCCGTGCCCGCGCCCGCCGCGTTGCGCGCGTTCGGGCCGGTCTCGGCGTCGCTCGTCGAGGCGGTCTGTCCCTTCTCCTTCTTGGAGCGGTCGATCAGCGCGGCGATGTCGTTGAGATCCGTCACCGGGCGGCGCGGCTCGTCTTTTTTCTTCTGCTTCGAGCGCGGATCGTTGATCGCTTCGGGCGCTTCCGGCGTCGGCGGCGCCATCGACTGCGGCGCGCCTTCGGGCGTCAGTTCGGCCTCTTCGGCTGGGTTTTCCGGCGGCGGCGGCGCGATGGCCGAGACGTTTGTGATGTCGCCGATGACGATGTCGATCGGCACGATGGCGCTGGGCTCGGGGAGATCGCGGTCCTTGTCCGGCCAGGCGAGCAGCGTCGCCGCCGCGATCAACGCGTGCGTGACGAGCGAGCCGATCCAGCCAGCGCGCATCCCAGCTATTCTTTCTTGGCCGGTTTTTGTTGACCGGACGTCTGATCGAGCGTGGCGGTCACGAGCCCGATATTGCGGTAGCCGGCGACGTTGATCTTGGCCATCACACGCGCCACAGCGCCGTAGTTCGACGCTTCATCGGCGCGGATGAAGATGCGGCTCTGGTAGCCTTCCTTCGCCAGCGCTTCGAGACGCGGCAGCAACTGGTCTTCCGCCGTCTCCGCTTCCTGCAGGAACACCGCACCGTCCGCGCGGATGGAGATCGTCAGCGGCGCCTCCTCGGCGCTCAGCTGTTTGGCTTCCGTTTTCGGCAGATCGAGCGGAATGCCCACGGTGAGCAAGGGGGCAGCCACCATGAACACGATCAGCAGCACCAGCATCACGTCCACGAACGGCGTGACGTTGATTTCCGCGATCCGGCCGGAACGGCGATGCCTGCCCCGCGATCGCCGTCCGCCGCCGGCGAGACCCGCCGCCATCAGACGCGCTCGCTGGCGCGACGCGAGAAGCGCGCGGCGACTTCGTCGGTGAAGCTCTCAAGACGATCGGCGAGACGATCGAGATCGCCCGCGAACTTGTTGTAGAAGATGACCGCCGGGATCGCGGCCGCGAGGCCGAGCGCGGTGGCGATGAGCGCTTCGGCGATGCCGGGCGCGACGACCGTGAGATCGGTCTGCTTGTTCGACGCGATCGAAGTGAAGCTGTTCATGATGCCCCACACCGTGCCGAAAAGGCCGATGAAAGGCGTGGACGCGGCGATCGTCGCCAGCACCGGCAGGCCGCGGCCCGCGCGGGTGAGTTCGCGTTGCACGGCGGCGCCCATCAGGCGGTCGGCCCGCTCCTGCGCCATCTGCACGTGCGCGGGCGTCGCCATCATGCGTTCGGCGTCACGCCACTCGCGCGCGCCCGCTGCGAACACCCGCGCCATCGCCGCGCCCGGTTTGTCGCTGCCACGGTCATCGAGATCGGCCACGTCGCGGCCCGACCAGAACGCCTTCTCGAATTCCCGCGATCGGTTTTCCAGCTCGCCGAACTGGCCCCACTTGTCGAAGGCCACCGTCCACGACCACAGCGACGCGATCACGAGCAGCGCCATGATGACCTGCACCACGGGGTCCGCGTTCGCGATCAGGCTGACGATGGACAGATTCTGGACCGCCGGTTCCATGCACGCTCCCGTAATGTGACGGCGGTTCTCCGCCGCGCCAATTCACCGCGAAACCCTCGGTTTCCCGGCGTCGCCCTGATCGTTGGGGCCCCAGACGATACCCGCCATACGTTATCAGGCCCGCCTTAGGCCCCAATAGTTTGACGAAAAGTGGACTCTCAGGGCTCCAGATACGGCTGAAGCCGCTGCAAGAGCAGGACCGGCGGCTTTTTCGGGCGCCCGTTGAGGGCGATGCAGCAGGCCTCGACCGCCGCCGTGGCAAGGACCTCTTCCCCGCGCTTCAGAGTCTGGGAGATGAAGATCCGGGGACCTTTGACCCGGTCATAGGTCGAAACCACCACCAGGGCGTCATCGATCCGGGCAGGTTTCACGAAATCGAGGGTGATCCGGTTCACCGCGAAGGCCGTGGGGGCGTCGCCGTCCAGCAGTTCCGTGTGGGACACCCCCGCCAGCCGGAGGTAGTCCGACCGGCCCCGCTCGAAATAGCGCAGATAGTTGGCGTGATAGACGACGCCGGAGAAGTCCGTGTCCTCGTAATAGATGCGCACCGGCAGGAAATGCGCCCGCCCCTCGAACCGGCCGGCGGTGGGAAGATCGATGGTCATGGGCGGGTTCTAACATCTCCCTTCTCCCCCGCGAGGGGGAGAAGGGTTGTTCGCGCCGCATTGCCGAAAATTAGGAGGATTCCCGAGTCGGGTTTCCCTCGCGATGAGGACCGCCGGCGCCTCGCCGGCAAACCGCTTCCCCTTGGCGCACATGGTTGCCGGCGAGGGCGCCGGCGGTCCTTTCCAGAAAAATCAGCGATTCAATCCGACCGGGTCCGGAGCTGAGTCATGCTGTCCCTCACGTCGCGCCGGAATGGTTCCGGGGCCACGAAGAGGAGAGACGCCATGCAGATCATCAGACCCCGCGATTTCAGTCGCGAAATCGCCGACGCGCTGGCGAATCTCCGTCTGTGGTTTCTCTCTGTCGTCGAATGGATCGCCGAATTTGCGCCGCTGCCGCGTGAGGCGCGGCTGTGGCTGCAACGACAGCTGATCGACACGCGGCGCGAACTGCGCGTGATGCTCGCGGCCGCCATCGTGTCGCGCATGCGGATCGTTGAGCGACCGCATCGCAGGTCGCATCGACGCCGCATGCCGCCCGGCTTCCGCTGGGCGCATCGCGGCGCGCCGGCCGTGCGCTTCTTCACGCGCGGCATTCGCCTGCGCACGCTCGCGGACATGCGCCGCGCGCTCGATGATTTCGACGCGATCGCGACGCGCGCCGTTGCACGGCTTCCCGCAGACCTGCGCGGCGGCGTGCTTGTGATGACGTTTGCGCGAAAGAGGGCGGCTTCGCCGCTCACCATCGCACCCGCCCCAGAAGCCGCAGACACGTCATGATCCGTGACACGATCGTTCCCGGATTACGGTATTTCATCCACGCGAGAGTCCCCGGACTCTGGCGGCGCCGGCGCATGACCGCGATGCGCCATGCGCTCTTGACCCCTCCTCCGGCGCGCCGCTTTGTCAGCGCCATGAGCGGCCACCACCACCACGGTCAAGGTCATGACCATCACGGACATGACCACGCGCACGCCGCGCCCGATCTCGCCTCGCCCACCGGGGCGCGGACCTATGGCGTGGCCCTGGTCATCAACCTCGTCTTCGTGGTCATCCAGACGGCGGCGGGGTTCTTTGCCAATTCGACGGCGCTGCTGGCCGACGCCACACACAATCTCTCCGACGTTCTGGGCCTCGCGCTCGCCGGTGGGGCGGCCTGGCTCGCAACCCGGGCGGCCACGACCCGGCGGACCTACGGCTTCGGCAAGGCCGGCGTGCTGGCCGCTTTGGGAAATGCGCTGCTGCTTGTGGCCGCTTCCGGCGCCATCGGCTGGGAGGCGTTGCGCCGTTTTGCATCACCCGAGTCAGTCGCGCCGATGATCGTCATGGCCACCGCCGCCGCCGGCATCGTGGTGAACGGCGGCACGGCGCTCATGTTCGCGCGGAGCGGAAAAGGCGACATCAACGCCCGCGGCGCCTTCCTCCACCTGATGGCGGACGCAGCGGTTTCGGCGGGCGTCATCATCGCCGGCGCCCTGATCTTGCTGACGGGAAAGAGCTGGATCGACCCGCTCGCGAGCCTCGTGGTGGTCGTGGTGATTCTCTGGGGCACGTGGGGGCTTTTGAAGGACTCCCTCGACCTCGCCATGGACGCGGCCCCGCAGGGCATCGACGTCGCCGCAGTGCGCAGGAAGCTCTCCGGATTGCCCGGCGTTGCTGCAGTGCACGATCTCCATGTCTGGGCCATGAGCGCGACCGAACCGGCGCTGACCGCCCACCTCGTTCTGCCCGAAGGCGGGGGCGACGATTTCCTCAACGCCGCCGAGGACGAACTCCGCGCCGCCTTCGGCATCACCCACGTCACCCTCCAGATCGAGCGCGCCCACCGCGCGCCATGCGCCCACGCCCATGTCTAAAAACCCAAGCAAACCAGCGTCCGACAAGACCCGCATCATGGTCCGCCCCTGCTTCGAGCATGACATCGAACAGGTCGCGATGATCTACGCGCACCACGTCACCACCGGCACGGGCACCTTCGAGACCACGCCCCCGCCCGTGCGGGAGATGAAAGAGCGTTGGACGAAGGTCGTCACGCGCGGCTGGCCGTACATGGTCGCGAGCCCGCAGGAAGACCCCTCGCGCATCGTCGGCTTCGCATATGCACAACAGTTCCGCGACCGCGCCGCCTACGCCCATGCCTTCGAGGATTCGGTCTACGTCGCGCCCGGCTGGGAAAGACGCGGCGTCGGCGTCGCGCTGCTCGGCACATTGCTCAAGGAGCTGCAGTCGCTCGACTGTCGCCAGGTCATCGCCGTGATCGGCGATTCAGCGAACGCGGCCTCGATCGCGCTGCACGCGAAGGCGGGCTTCAGCCACGTCGGCACGCTCTGGAACGTCGGCTGGAAGTTCGGACGCTGGCTCGATGTCGTAATGATGCAACGGGAATTGCCCCCCACTGACGAAAATCGCCATTAACGAACCTTAGCGCTGGCAAGGGCACGCATGATGCATAGAATGGCGTGAGACGCAGAGTCGCGACCACGACATCTTGACGAACTGAGGAACCTTTCGCGGCAACATTTCGTTAACCCTGTGAGCGCACGCTTTAGGGCATGAAGAAGGCGAACATGGCACGCACAATCGTTTCTTCGCTTTGGATGGGGGTCGTCGCGACGACCGGAGCGGTGGCCATCGGCCTCACCGGCTCCAGCATCGCCGAACCATCCAATCCCGCGCTGCGCATGGCCATCGATGGTCAGGCCAATCCGCTGGCCCAGGCCACCGATCTCGGATCGCCCTCGTCTCCTGACCCCTTCGGTCGTTCGTTCACGACCACGGACGCGCTGCAGGCGCCGCTCGGCGCAAGCCGCGAAGCGCCGCTCCGCCTCAACCCGGACCTGCGCCCCGACCCGTTCCTCGATCCACTGACCCTCGATTCGGAGCAGTCACGGACTCACACCGTCGAGTACGCCCTGTCGGCCCCCGCGCGTCAGACCGGCCTCAACCTCGATCTCGCCATCGCCCCGCGCGCCGGCTTCGCGATCGGCCCTGAAGGCGGCAAGCTGAAGAGCGTCGGCGGCGAAGTCCGCCTCGGCCAGCGACTCGAAAACATGGTCGGCGAGTTCAACGGCACCGCCACCTGGGACCGACCGGCTTGGTACTTCTTCGCGGCCACCGATGGTTCGGCCCTGACCTGGACTCCCGAAGCCATGGCTGGCGCGGCGCGCCGCGGCCTCAGCTATCAGGAAGACCGCGTGGTCGTCGGCGACTACCAGGTCGGCATCTCCGTTGAAGCGCGCGGTATGCAGGCGTCCGTCTCGGTGATGAACCGCGAAGTCGCCAACGGGTGGGAAAGCAAGGACGAGAATTACGTCGGCGCCTCCCTCACGATGCGCCGATAGGCCTGTGCTGCGGATATAATACCTATATATCCCTGTCGCACGCAGCTTCACGCCCCATCCACTGATTCCCTGACTGCACGAGCGGGCGCTTTTCCACCGTCGCCGCCGCGTGCGCCATTGCAGCGCCTCCCGGAATCGCTGCCCATTGGCGCTTCGGGCTCCGGCGTCCTGTAGCGTTAACTTTTCGCTCACCGACGCTATATCTAGTGGGTCGTATCGGCGGTTCGCCGACATCTGGCGTTTGGAGAGCATCGGCATGGCGTACGGCGGCGAAGGCAAGGGTCCTGGTCTTCTCATTCCCTCGAAGGCCTACAAACCCTTCCGCTATCCGTGGGCCCACGACTTCTGGAAGCGCCAGCAGCAGATTCACTGGATGCCGGAAGAAGTCCCGCTCGGCGAGGACGTGAAGGACTGGGCCTCCAAGCTCAACGACCAGGAACGCAATCTGCTGACGCAGATCTTCCGCTTTTTCACCCAAGGCGACATCGAGGTGAACGACAACTACATGGAGCGCTACGCGCGCGTGTTCAAACCGACCGAAGTCAAGATGATGCTTGCGGCGTTTTCGAACATCGAGACGATCCACGTCGCCGCCTACGCCCTGTTGCTTGAAACCATCGGCATGCCGGAGAGCGAGTTCGCGGCGTTCCTCGAATACGATGCAATGCGCAACAAGCACGATTTCATGGGCAAATTCGGCGTCGAGACCGACGCGGACATCTTGCGTTCCGTGGCCATGTTCGGCGGCTTCACCGAAGGTCTGCAACTCTTCGCGTCGTTTGCGATGCTGATGAATTTTCCGCGCTTCAACAAGATGAAGGGCATGGGACAGATCGTGAGCTGGAGCGTGCGCGACGAGTCGTTGCATTGCGAGGGCATGATCAAGCTGTTCCACGCCTTCGCGAAGGAAACCGACGCGCTGACCAAGAGCGTGAAGGACGACATCATTTCCTGCTGTGAAACGGTTGTGGGGCTGGAAGACAAGTTCATCGATCTTGCGTTCGAGATGGGCCCCGTGCAGGGCATGACGCCCGAGGATATCAAGGCCTACATCCGCTACATCGCGGACTGGCGCCTCGGTCAGCTCGGCCTGCCGAAGCTCTACGGCGCGAAAGAGCACCCGATCCCGTGGCTCACCGCGATCCTCAACGGCGTCGAGCACGCCAACTTCTTCGAGGCCCGCGCGACGGAATATTCGAAGGGCGCGACGCGCGGCGAGTGGCACGGCCAGGAAGGCGTCTGGGGCGCGTTCGACGACATGATGGTCAAGCGAAAAGCGGCGAGCTGAAACGCCTAACGGACAAATTGGTCGCGCAGCGTCGCGACCATTTTGTCGTCCACGCCGAGCACGGCCTTCATGTAGGACGGCACGTCGCCGTGGCGTGACTCCATCGCGTCGATGGCTGCGCTCAGATAGTCGGTGTGCACGCCGAGCATCGGGCGGATCGCCTCGTCGGAAATCTCCTTGCCCATGCGCGACGCGATGCGCGCGCGCACTTCCGGCAGACGCTTGTCGAGATCGATGGCGACGTTCGTGAGCTCGTAGTCGGCGATGATCGTGTCGCGATCGACGCCGAGCGCCGTCAGCACCAGGAAGCACGCCACGCCCGTGCGGTCCTTACCCGCCGCGCAATGGACGATCGCCGGACCGCCCTCCTCGGCCAGGCCATGCAGCCACGCCTTGAACAGCGCGACGTAGCGTGGCTCGTAGGGATAGTGCGTGTAGGCCGTCTGCATGTAAGTGCGCACGGCATCGGCCGTGAGGTCGGTCTGCTGCAGCACGCCGACATGCGCTGGCAGCTCCTTGTAGCCTTCGTCGTTGGTCACCACGCGCAGGTGCTCGCCGGGCCAGAGATTGGGCGCATCGGTGCGCTCCTCGGGGCGGCGCAGATCGACCACGAATTTCGCGCCTAGCCCACCGAGCCAGGCCATGTCCTCCGCCGTCGCCTCCGCGAAGGAGGCCGTGCGGTACAGGCGTTCGGTCACGACCTTGCCGCCGTCGACGGTGTCATAGCCCCCGAAGTCACGGAAGTTCAGCACGCCCTTCAGCGGCTTGATGCGGCCCTGCATGGTCGAATTCCCTTCGAGGGCGGGTTTAGCGCCTCGCAGCGGGGGAATCGAGGCGCGATTCAGCGCGCCGCCGCGAAGGCCTGCGCGTAAGCATGGAGACGTTGCGTCACCTCCGTGCGTGACAGTCCCGTGGCCGCAATCCAACTTTCCGGAGCTTGGTCGACGACATCGAAATCAAGCGGCGGGATGGACGGTGTCAGCAGCGAGCGGTTCGCCAAGACATGTCCCTCCGGGAGGTCGAACCGGAATGGCGCGCGCTGCGCCAGCGCACGATCAAGAAAGAGGCATGCGTCGTGATCGATCGCTCGCAACGCGCCTGACGCATCGACCATAAGGTTGGGATTGCGCGCCGTGCGATCCACGTTCTGCGTGAGCCGATCCACCAGTGCGATCCGCGCAAGGATGTCGGCGTCGGCGCCATCAACGTCCGCCATCGTCGCAATGCGCCCGCCCTCAAGATACCGGAGTCCGAGATTGGCGCCGACGCTCCGCTGTACGATCCCGTCGAACTCATCCGTCCCGATCTGCCAAGGAAAACCGTCGGGCAATGTGAGAATAGCAACCTCGACCACAGGCGCGCCGCACTGCCGCGCCAGATCTGTTGCGATGAACTCGGTCAGCAAGCCGCGTGGGCCGCGTCCCGCGCCGGCAAACTTCATCACCCAACGCACGCTGGCGTCCGTCTCAACCACCGCCGGCCACGTGCTGCCACGCAGGATTTGGACGATGCGTGCGACGATCACCGGAACGGCGGCTCGTCGAAGCTGCGCAGCTTGCGCGAGTGCAGCGAGGACTTGTCGCGCTTCAAGATATCGATCGTCTCGATGCCGATCTTCAGGTGCTCGCCGATGGCGCGGTCGTAGAACTTGTCGGCAGCGCCCGGCAGCTTGATCTCGCCGTGCAGCGGCTTGTCGGACACGCACAGCAGCACGCCGTACGGCACGCGGAGCCGGAAGCCCTGCGTGGCGATGCAGGCGCTTTCCATGTCCACCGCAACGGCGCGCGATTGCGACAGGAGAATGCGTTCGCGCTGATAGTTCAATTCCCAGTTACGATCGGCGTAGGAAACGACCGTGCCGGTGCGCAGCCGCTTCTTCAGCGCCTCCTTGTCGTCGCCGGAGACTTTCTGCGCGGCCTGCTGCAACGCCACCTGCACTTCCGCGATGGCGGGGATCGGAATGTCCAGCGGCACGTTCTCGTCGAGCACCTTGTCGCGGCGCCAGTAGGCGTGCGCGAGCACATAGTCGCCGATGCGCTGCGAGTGCCGCAGACCACCGCAGTGGCCGATCATCATCCAGCAATGCGGACGCAGCACCGCGAGGTGATCGGTCATGGTCTTGGCGTTGGAAGGCCCGACGCCGATGTTCACGAGCGTCACGCCCTCGCCGCCCTTCTCGAGCAAATGGTAGGCGGGCATCTGGTACTTCCGCCACGGCGCCGACAGCGCAGTCTCCGCGGGATCGGGGGAATCGCCTTCGATCGTGACGCCGCCGGGGCACGACAGACGATACTTCTCGGGTTCGGCCTGCACCTTCGCCGCCGCCCAGCGCACGAACTCTTCGACGTAGCGCTGATAGTTCGTGAACAGGATCCATGGCTGCGTGTGCTGCCACGGCGCACCGGTGTAGTGCTGCAGCCGCTTCAGCGAATAGTCGATGCGCGGCGCATCGAAGAGCGCGAGCGGCCGCGCGCCGTCGAGACGTTGCAGCGGCTGTCCGTCGACGACGGCATCGCCGACAGCCGCAAGCTGCGGATAAGGGAAATGTCGCGCGAGCTCCGACGGCGGCGCGCGCTCCACATCGATGGTGCGCGAACCATCGAGCACAAAGGCGTATGGGATTTCCGTTTCGCTCGTACCCACGGTCACAGTCGCGCCGTAGTCGGTGACGAGCAGACCGAGCTGCTCCAGCAGATACGGCCGGAAGAACGCCGGCTGCGTCACGGAGACAGCGTAATCGCCCGGCCAGATGAGCTGCCCGTACGCGCGCGAAATGCGCGGCGGTGGGGCGCTGGGCGCGTGGCTGATGCGCAGCTCGGGATAGCGGAATTTCGCGCGCTCGACATCGCTGGGCGGCGCACCGCCATCGAGAAACCGCTGAACCGACTCGGCGAGAGCCTTCGCGGCGGCGGCGTACTGGGCTTGGAGCGCGTCGACGGCTTCGACGGGTGTGAGGTGCTTGCTCATGTACCTTGGAAGCGCGATGTGCGCCCGCCGTCAATGCCCTTCGCGGGTCAGTTCCTGGTGACGGGGTCGGCGATGCGGGGACGACGATACTCGATATGCTTCAGGTCGAATGCGACATCGAGGAAAACCCCGATCGGCGGCGTGTACCGGTAGTCGGTCTCGGCGACGATGACTGATGTGCCGGGAATCATCAGGCCTGCGGGCAGGCTGGGGGCCGACATCACCGACCCTGCCGAGCGCGCCGTATAGCCGTTGTGCCCTTCGCTCCACAGGACAACTGCCCGCGTAGGGGTTTCCACCTGCACGCTGGTCACGCGCAACTTCAGTGGACCGGCAGAGTTCGGGTACATGAGCGTTCCAGAAGCCGCCCAGAGATCGTCGATTTCGTCGTCTTCGATCACAGTGTCGCGGGAAACGACGTCCGCCATGGCGGCGGCCGTGTTTTCGACGCGGCTTTTCGTGGTGAGGACTTCCGTCAACTCCACAGAGCCGAACAGGACAACCACCATCATCGGCAGGATCAGCGCAAACTCAAGCGCCGCGAGGCCACGGGTGTCGCGCAGAAAGGCGCGCAGGCGGGACTGGAAAGCGTTCATCGCCGCGCCTCAGAAGGGTTCATTGCGGAAGAGCATGGACGACACCACGAGACGCTTGCCGTCCTGCATGTTGGCGAAGATCGCACCGAACATCGGGGTGAGAATGTCCCATTGGTAGTAGGCGCGCACCAGGATGACTTCGTTGGCGCCCCCGGGCGTGTAGCCGAGGCTGCCGGTATCCATCGCGCCGTTGGCCGTCGGCGTGCCGTTGTTGACGTTGGCGAAACTGTCGTAGCGGTCCACATCCATGTAGAGATTGGCGCACTCGAGAGCCATGATCTTGTTCATGTTCTCGCAAACTGCGGTTTCGAACTGGGCCTTGGTGAGGCCGGACGTCTGGGCTCTTCCCGTGCGGATTTCGCGCCCGGCCTGATGTACGGCATTGTCCAGCGTCGTCTGCACGAGCGACATGGCGCCGAACTCAAGCATGCCGAAGATGACCCAGAAGAACGGGACCGCGATCAGCGCAAATTCCACCGCCGCAACGCCTTCGCGGTTGCGGACGAATGTTCCGAACCGCTTCCGCGATCTGGATGCGCGCATGACGACCTCCGGGGACAAGCGCGCCTGCTGCGCGCTCGTATGCGCCGGAGACTAGGGCAAACTGGTTTCCCGATTGCCCAAGAGCCTTGGTAAACCGTTGGTTGCCTAGACCGTTAGTTACCCGCGCCCGAGCCGGCCTGGCCATTGCGCGCAGAGATCTGTTCGTTCGTCGTGGAGAACGCGGTTTGGTCATCGGAGATGTCGGGGCGGCGGCGACAGAGCGGATTGCAGTCGAGGCGCGCGGTTGCAGCGCCGCGCGTGACCATCACCACATTGGTTTCGTCCGGCACCACCGTAACCCGCGCCTCGTAGATGGGACGCCCGGACGGACCGACGACAATGAGATTGGTGGAGCCGTAGGAACGACCCGTCACAAAGAGAAGGCGATCGTTCTGCACGGACACGCCTGCAACCGCCGGATTGCCGATCACGACGCCCGTCGCGGAGTCAGGAAGTGCAATGGGTCGCGACTGGTCGAGCGCCACCTGCACTTCGCCTGCGTAGGCCACGCCTGTAACGGCGATCGCCATGAGGATACTCGCGGCAATGCTACGCTTCTTCATCTGGTGCTCCTCACGGACATAAGGTGCATTTAGAGCGTCGTTTCTTTCCGGATCGCTAACCACGACAAATTCGGCAGGTAGCACGAAGCGTTAAACGCGATTTGTTAGGAGAGCTTATCGCCGCCGCAATAATTGCCGGCAGTGCACAAGGACAAAGGACCCCGACGCCGCTGCACTACTCGGGGTGCCCGAACGGGAGCGCGCCGGATCCGAAGGGGTCCGGCGCGTTTTCCTTATTAGAGGGCCTCCGTGGCGCGTGGCGGGATCGCACTCGGAGGATTCGATTCGGCGCAAGTTCATTTCATGTAAAACACGTTATGGTTGCAAACGATTTACTACGATTTTTCGAAAAACCCGAGTCTAATTAAGCAGATATCAAGCAGTCGTGGGTATTCTCACCAATGTTCGGTGCGGTGTCTCGAGTGGGGCGACGAACGAACGTCGCAAACCACTCAGCGAAACAAGGAGTTAGTAACATGATGAACAAAATTCGTAACCTTCTGAAGTCCAAGGACGGCGCGACGGCCATCGAGTACGGCCTCATTGCCGCGCTCATCGGCGTCGTGATCATCTCGGCCGTGACCGCGCTCGGCACCGGCATCGAAGCCAAGTTCATGGACATCGACACGGCGATCCGTTCGGCGAACCCGTAATCGCCTGAACGAGCCAAAAGCTCCCCGGGCTCGCGCTTCGTGCGCGGGCCCGGACGGGGTTTCCGCCAGACGGCCCGCCAGATGTGCGGGCTATTTTTTTGCCCGGCTTTTTCTCCGGAGCTTTGGCGTCCGCGCCGCGAGATGCGATCCTCATGATCATCGAATCGCTCGCCCCCGCCCTCTTCGTCCTGGTGTTTGTCGGGCTCGTCCTGACCGCAGCAGGCAACGATATCGCGTCGATGTTGATCCCGAACTGGGTGTCGATCGCGCTCGCCGTCGTGTTTCCGATCGCCGCGCTGGCGGCAGGCATGTCGTGGGCGGAGATCGGTTTGCACGCGCTCACGGGCGTGCTCGTCTTCGTTGCGGGCTTCATTCTTTTTTCGATCGGGGTGCTCGGCGGCGGCGACGTGAAAGTCATCGCGGGCGTCGCCGTGTGGACAGGAACTTCGGCCTTGTCCCCCTTCGCTTTCTGGACGACAGCCGCAGGCGGTGTCCTTGGTCTTGTCATTCTGCTCGCGCGCAAGCGCATGGCGCCTGCAGAAGGTCGCCCGGAATTCTTCAACCGGCTGCTTACACCGACGAAGGGCATTCCTTATGCGGTGGCGATTGCGGTCGGCGCGCTGGCGTCCTTGCCCGCACAACCGGTGGTCCAAGCGGCCTTCCGGTAATTTCGCCTATTAACTTCGCTTTAGCCACGATCGTGATTGGTAGCCGCAACTGAAGCTTCGGCCCAATCCCTCGGGGGCGTCCCAATGTCCGTTCGTCAGATCATAGTTCTCGCCGTGGCGCTCCTCGCCGCGATAGGAGCGCTCGTCATGGTGCGGGGCCTTGGCCGCAAGCCCGAGACCGCGCAAACGACAGTGGCCGTTTCCGGACCGCGCGTGCTTGTTGCATCGAAGGATGTCGCACTCGGCGTTGCTTTGCAGCCGGGCGACCTGGAATGGCGTCTGTGGACGGCGACAGCGCTCAGCCCGAACTTCATTGAAGAAACGGAAGATCCCAAAGCGCTCGAAAACTACTCGGGCGCCGTGGCGCGCATGGGCCTCGTGGCCGGCGAGCCGATCATGGAAGGCCGCGTTGTAAAGCCCGGCGCGCAGGGCTTCATGGCCGCGATCGTGGCGCCAGGCTTCCGGGCCGTATCGGTGCCGATCAGCGAAGAAACGGCGGCCGGCGGCTTCATTCTTCCCAACGACCGCGTGGACGTCATTCTGACCCGCAAGGTCGAGATCGCAGCGGTGGGTGGCGGCGCCTCCACCGAAGAAGTGCGCAGCGGCATCGTCCTGCAGGACATCCGCGTCCTCGCCATCGACAAGACCTTCAAGACCGATCCCGCAGCGACGGAGCCTGAGCCCATCGAAGGCTCGGTCGCACTTCTCGAACTCTCGCCGCGTGATTCGGAGCTGCTCGCGATGGCCGACGAGATGGGCGATCTCGCGCTCGCGCTTCGCCCGGTGATGCCCGCCAGCGCCACGGACAAGACCGGCTCGCAACGCCGTTCCAGCACGGCCCTCGAACAGAACACCACCCGCAACCAGGTTCGCGTCCACGCCTTCGGATCCGCCACGGATCAGACGGTCGCCACGCAGGGAGCCAACTAATGAGACGCTCACCCCTCGCCGTCTCGCTCGCGGCGCTCCTCGCGTTCGCGCCGACGTTCAACGCCAGCGCCGACCCGCAGGCGGCGGTCCAGCACATCCGCGTCACACGCGGCGGTGAAGGCGCCAACGCCAGCACGCTGACGCTGTCGCTCAACAAGGCCGCGATCATCGATCTGCCGGCGGACGCGCGCGATGTGCTGCTGTCCAACCCGGAAATCGCCGACGCGGTCGTGCGCACGGCGCGCCGCATCTACATCCTTGGCCGCAAGGTCGGCCAGACAAACGCCTTCTTCTTTGATGCGGCGGGCCGTCAGGTCGCCAACGTCGAGATCAGCGTGGAGCCCGATGTCGCGCCGCTGAACGATCTCTTCCGCCGCTACGTGCCCAACACGAACGCGACGGCGGAAGCCATCAACGGCTCCTTCGTGCTTTCCGGTTCGGTGAAGAGTGCCTCCGAAGCCGAACGCGTTCTGCAGATCGCCAACCGCTTCGCGCAGAGTTCCGGCGGTGCAGCCGGAGCCGCATCAACCGGTGGTGCGTCGACGAACCAGCAGATCGTCAATCTCATCGCCGTCGAGGGCCAGGAACAGGTCCTCGTGAAGGTCCGCATCGTCGAGATGAGCCGCACGCTGGTGCGTCAGCTCGGCGTGAACCTCAACGCGGAAAACCTCCTGAACCAGCTGCTGCCGGAAGACACCTTCATCAAGGTGGCGACGCAGAACGGCTACTCGATCGCGGGCCGCGCGCTTGGCGGACTTGCAGCGACGGGCGGCATCGCCGAAAGCATCCTGCGTCCGACGGGTCTCTCCTTCCCAGGCGCGAATGCGGGTTCGATCAATCCCGGATCCGCCGGCGTAGGCGGCTTCACGCAGACGCCGATCCAGGATCAGGCCGGCAACATCATCGGCACGCAAACGACCAACGGTCCCGGCACGCTGTCGACCGAAAGCCAGGTGGATGCTTCCATCGAGGCGTTCGAGCGCGTGGGCCTCTTGCGCGTGCTGGCCGAACCGAATCTCACGGCGATCTCCGGCGAGTCAGCGAAGTTCCTGGCGGGCGGTGAATTCCCCGTCCCTGTCCAAGCCGACGACGGCAAGATCAGCGTCGAGTTCAAGCCTTTCGGCGTGGGTCTCGCCTTTACGCCGGTGGTTCTCTCGCCGGGACGGATTTCGCTCAAGCTCTCGACGGAAGTGAGCGAACTCACCTCCGAAGGCGCGTTCGGCACAGGCGACACGACATTCGTCGATGCGACCGGCCAACGTCAGGTCATCCGCGGCATCACCATTCCCGCGTTGCAGGTGCGGCGCGCGGAAACGACGGTGGAAATGCCATCGGGCGGCGCGCTCGTGATGGCGGGCCTCATTCAGGAACGTACGCGTCAGGCGCTTGAGGGCATCCCCGGCGCGAAAGATCTGCCGGTGTTCGGTCCCCTCTTCCGCTCGCGCGATTTCGTGAACAACGAAACCGAACTCGTGATCATCGTCACGCCGTACCTCGTGCAGCCGACCGCGCCGAACCGTCTGCGCACGCCGGCCGACGGATTCCGTGTCGCATCGGAACGCGAGACGATCCTCAGCGGCCGTCTCAACGCCATCTACCGCGCGCCGGAAGGCGCCGAAAACCGCTCGCTCGCCGGCCCGCACGGCCACGTCATCGAAGGAAGGCCCGCGCAATGAAGACGATCCTTTCCGCCGGCATGAAGGTCGCTGCGGGAGCCGCCGTGCTGCTCAGCTCGGCGTGCATGACCAAACCCGCGCCCGCAGACGCCAACCTCACGTCGATCGCCGATCGTCACCGCATCGCGGTGGCCGAAGCCTCCGAACGACTTGAAATTCCGGTCGCTGCCGAAGACACGACGCTTGTCGGCGACGGCGTGACCAAGGTCGACACTTTCGCACGTCTCTATGCGCGTCAGGGCCATGGCGTCCTGGTGATGAGCGCGCCGACGGGCGGCGCGAATGCCGCCGCCGCCACGCGCGTCGCGCAGGATGTGCGGCTGCGGCTCGCCGGAGCCGGAGTGCCGTTCGCCGCCATGGCGGCGACCACCTATGATGGCGCGGCGCAAGGCACGGCGCCGATCGTGCTCACCTTCTCGCGCTTCGACGCGACCGCGCCGGATTGCGAACCGCTGTGGTCGCAGGATCTCGCGCACAGCCCCGACAACCAGCCGTGGAACAGCTTCGGCTGCTCCGCACAGGCCAACCTCGCAGCGATGATCTCCGATCCGGCCGATCTTCTCGGACCACGGCAGGAAGATCCTCGCGACGCCGCACGACGCGCCCGCGTGCTTGAAGCCTATCGTCAAGGCCAGCAGACCCACGCCAATCGCTCCAGCGATGAACGCGTGCAGGTCAGCGACGCTGTTCGGTGAGGACACGATGAAGCCACTTGAAGAAGAAGACGTCTGGGGAACGCCGGAGTTTGCCGAGGACGATCTTTCGTTCCCCGCCAACGACGACTTCACGTTCGGATCGGGCGATCTCGAAGGCGAGTTTCCGGCGGATTTCAGCGACGATGCTTTTCTGAAGTCCCTGCAGGACGACCCGCTGCCGGAACTGCAGCACACGCCGATGGAGTCGACTGGGCCGGCGCAGACATTTGCGTTCATGCCGGGCGGCAACGTCGGCGACCAACCGATTCCGCGCATCCGCATCCGTGCCTATTCGGATCGACCGGAAATCGCCAACCTCCTTCAACAGGTTTCCGCGGACCGTCGGCTTGCGAAAACCGAGTTCGAGATGGAGCACGGCGGAATCGACGGCGCCATCGCCTACTGCGCCAGTGCGCCCAGCCCGAACCTGCTCATCCTCGATACGACGGCGACGCCGACCGAACTTCTCACGAAGCTCGACCGCCTCGCCGAGCACGTCGAGGAAGGCTCGAAGGTCGTCATCATCGGCGCAGCCAACGACATCGGTCTTTTCCGCGAACTCATGAGCCGCGGCGTCAGCGAATATCTCGTGCCGCCGCTGCAGCCGCTGCAGATCATCCGCGCGATCTCGTCGCTCTACGTGAACCCCGAGAAGCCGTTCGCGGGCAAGGTCATCTCGGTCGTCGGCGCCAAGGGCGGCGTCGGCGCCTCTACCGTGGCGCACAACCTCGCATGGCTGATCGCCGAGCGCTTCCAAGCCAACACGACGATGGTCGATCTCGACCTGTCGTTCGGCACCGGAGCGCTCGACTTCAACCAGGAGCCGCAACAGACAGTCGCAGAAGCCCTGCTGTCGCCGGATCGCGTCGACGAAGTCTTCCTCGATCGCCTGCTGATGCGTCAGACCGAGCGTCTCATGCTCTTCTGCGCGCCAGCGACCTTGGAGCGCGAATTCGAGATCGACCCCGAAGCCTTCGAGATCGTCATCGATCGCGTGCGTCGCAGCGCGCCGTTCGTCGTGCTCGACATGCCGCACGTGTGGACGCCGTGGGTGCGCCAGACGCTGCTGTCCACCGACGAAGTGGTGGTCGTGGCGACGCCGGAACTCGCGAGTCTGCGCAACGCCAAGAACATGATCGACCGGATCAAGAACGCCCGCCCGCACGACCAACCGCCCATCGTGGTGCTGAACATGACGGGCATCGCCAAGCGACCGGAAATTCCGGTGAAGGACTTCGGCGATGCGCTCGGCATCGAGCCGTCTGTCGTTCTGCCCTTCGAACCGCAGATGTTCGGCATAGCCGCCAACAACGGCCAGATGATCGGCGAGATGGCCGCGACCTCGAAGACGGGTATGGCGCTGGAAGAACTCGCGGCGCGTCTCTGCGGTCGGCAGGTCGTGGTGAAGAAAAAGAGCTCGCTGATCGAGCGGCTGCCGATGTTGAAGCGCTGAGGTTTTAGATGTTCGGCAAGCGAACCGTTGGAGATGCGCCTGCTCAAGAGCCAGGAGTGCGCCCGGCTGCGCCCGCGATGCCGAAGCTTGCGGCGGCGCCCGCTCCCGCACCTGCCGCAGCACCCCCTCCTGGCGTCGCGCCTCAACAGGGGGCGATCGTCAACAAGACGCGTGCGCCCTTGGCGCCTTCGAAGGAAGTCCAGCCCACCGGTGAGTTCCGGTCCGAAGAATACTACCGGATCAAGTCGACGATCTTCAACGCGCTGATCGAGACCATCGATCTGGCGCAACTCGCGCAGCTCGACGCCGCCAGCGCGCGAGATGAAATCCGCGACATCGTCGCCGAGATCATCTCGATCAAGAACGTCGTCATGTCGATCGCCGAGCAGGAAGTCCTGCTCGATGACATCTGCAACGACGTTCTCGGCTATGGCCCACTCGAACCCCTGCTGGCGCGCGACGACATCGCCGACATCATGGTCAACGGCGCCCAGACCGTCTTCATCGAAGTCGCCGGCAAGGTGCAGAAGACGGGAATCCGCTTCCGCGACAATGCGCAGCTTATGAACATCTGCCAGCGCATCGTCAGCCAGGTCGGCCGTCGCGTCGATGAATCGTCACCGATATGCGACGCGCGCTTGCCCGACGGCTCTCGCGTCAACGTCATCGCGCCGCCATTGGCGATCGACGGGCCCACCCTCACCATCCGGAAGTTCAAGAAGGACAAGCTGAAGCTCCACAACCTCGTGGAGTTCGGCTCGATCTCTCCGGCCGGCGCAAAGGTGCTCTCGATCATCGGCGCGTGCCGATGCAACACGCTGATCTCCGGCGGCACGGGCTCCGGCAAGACGACCCTGCTCAACACGCTGACCGCGTTCATCGATCCGGCGGAACGGGTCGTGACCTGCGAAGACGCCGCCGAACTGCAGCTGCAACAACCGCACGTCGTGCGCCTCGAAACACGCCCGCCGAACCTTGAAGGCTCCGGCACCGTGACGATGACCGACCTCGTCAAGAACTGCCTTCGCATGCGTCCTGACCGCATCATCGTCGGCGAAGTCCGCGGCCCCGAAGCGTTCGATCTCCTGCAGGCGATGAACACCGGCCACGACGGGTCGATGGGCACACTGCACGCGAACACACCGCGCGAAGCCCTTTCGCGTCTTGAGTCGATGATCACGATGGGCGGCTTCAGCCTGCCCTCGAAGACCATCCGCGAGATCATCGTCGGCTCGCTCGACATCGTGATCCAGGCCGCGCGTCTGCGTGACGGTTCGCGGCGCATCACCGCGATAACGGAAGTGATTGGCCTCGAAGGCGATACGGTCATCACGCAAGACCTGCTGACCTTCGAAATCCAGGGCGAAGACGCCAATGGTCGTATCGTCGGACGGCACCGCTCCACCGGCATCGGTCGCCCGCGCTTCTGGGACCGCGCGAAGTACTACGGTCTCGAGAAGGAGCTTGCGCAAGCGCTCGACGAAGCGGAGGCCGCGTGATGGAAATCCTCGTCGCCATTCTCGCCTTCCTCGCGGTCGCCGGCGTCGGTGTCGCGCTCACGATGTCGCCAGGCTCGGACAAGTCCGCCAAGCGCGCGCGTGACCTCGTGTCCGGCAAAGGCACCCGCGTGCGCAAGGATGCGACCGCTGAAGCCACCGCGAAGCGTCGCGCTAGCGTGCAGGAAAATCTGCGCGACATGGCGCGCCAACAACAGACGTCGCGCAAAAATCTTCTTTCGGTGAAGTCACGCCTGGTGCAGGCGGGAACTTCGATCAGCGCTTCCACCTTCTGGATGTTTTCCGCAGGCAGCGGCGTCGTCTTCGGCGCCATCGCCTTTGTCGCTTCGGGATTCAGTCCGATCTGGGGCGGCGCGGCGCTGGTCGTGATGGGTCTTGGCCTGCCCCGCTGGGTTCTGGGCATGCTGATTACGAAGCGCCAGAAAAACTTCGTCAACCAGCTCGCCGACGGCATCGACGTCATCGTCCGCGGCGTGAAATCCGGCCTGCCGCTCAACCAGTGCCTGCGCACCATCGCATCGGAAAGCCCCGAACCGCTGCGCTCCGAATTCCGCATGATCGTCGACGGTCAGGCCATGGGCGTGCCGCTTGATGACAATCTGGACCGCATGTACGAGCGCATGCCGCTGCCGGAAGTAAACTTCTTCAACATCGTGCTCGGCATTCAGCAGAAGACGGGCGGCAACCTCTCCGAAGCACTGGGCAACCTTTCGGCCGTGCTGCGTTCGCGCAAGCTGCTGCGCGAGAAGGTCAAGGCGCTGGCGTCGGAAGCGGTCGCGTCGGCGATGATCATCGGCTCCCTGCCGTTCGTCGTGATGGGGCTCGTTTACATGGTTCGCCCCGCCTACATGTCAATCCTGTTCACGACCTCGCAGGGCAACCTTATCCTGCTCGCCGCCGGCGTGATGATGTCCATGGGCATCTTCATCATGCGCAGCATGATCAACTTCAAGTTCTGACGGGAACGCGCGCCATGAACTGGTTAGACACGGTCACCGACCCCGCCAATGTCGCCGCCGCACTCGCGGGTGTTGCGTGCTTCGCGACAGTCTTGTCGGTCGCGTCGCCCATGTTCCAGACCAACCAGCTCGGTGCGCGCCTCAAGGCGGTGTCCGAGCGCCGTGAAGAACTGCGCCGCAAGAGCCGCGCCGCACTCGAAAAAAAAGCCACGCTGCGCCAGACGCAGACCGGCTTCGTCAACGACATGGTGCAGCGCTTCGATCTGCAGAAGGCGCTCAAGGACGATTCGCTGCAGATGAAAATGATGCAGGCGGGTCTGCGCGGCCCCCGCCCGGTTTCGATGTTCTACTTCGCGCGCGCCGCCCTGCCCATCGGGTTTGCGATCGCCGCGTTCCTTTATCTCACCATCATGGGCGAAAAGCTCGGCCTCAACGGGTCCGCGCAGTTGCTCATTGTCACTGTCGCAGCGGCTGCGGGCTTCTACGGCCCGAACATCTATCTTACCAACGTCATCGCCAAACGCCGCGACGCGATCATGCAGGCCTTTCCCGACACGCTCGACATGCTGCTGATCTGCGTCGAGTCGGGCATGTCCATCGAAATGGCGCTGCAACGCGTCGGACAGGAAATCGCGGCTTCGTCGATCGAACTCGCCGAGGAGCTTGCGCTGACCTGCGCAGAGCTCTCGTATCTGCCGGAACGCCGCATGGCTTATGAGAACCTCGCGCGCCGCACCAACCACCCCGGCGTGAAATCGGTGGCGATGGCGCTGACGCAGGCGGAACGCTACGGCACGCCGCTGGGCTCTGCGCTGCGCGTCATGGCGAAGGAAAATCGCGAACTGCGTCTCTCGGCGGCGGAAAAGAAGGCGGCCGCCCTGCCGCCGAAACTGACCGTGCCGATGATCATCTTCTTCCTGCCCGTGCTGATGATGGTCATCCTCGGGCCGGCGATGATCCAGATCATGGCGATGCTGGACAAGTAGCGCGACGACACGCAGTTACTTCGAAACGAAACGGCCCCGGTTCAATCCGGGGCCGTTGTTGCTTCAAGTGTAATTGCGCAGGTCAACGACGCCGGCCCGACTGCAGCTCACCCCAGCGACGCGGGTCCGTCTGCAGCGCGCGAAGGTACGCCATGTTCGCCGCGATCATGTCCGGCGGCACGTCGACGCGCTGAATGCGCTCGGCTTCCTCGAAGCGCCCCTGCAGCGCGACGGCCACGGAAAGGTTCATCCGCGTTTCGGCCGTGGCGCCCGGAAGTGCTGCGGCTTGCTGCAGCGCCTTTTCCGCATCAGCAACATCGCCGGTCATCAGGAAGGACACGCCCATGTTGGTGAGCACGCCCGGGTCATCGGCCTTGATGGCGAGCGCCTCGCGATACGCTTGACGCGCCTCCACCGGACGATTGAGCTGGTCGAGCGCGGCGCCGAGGGCCGAGCGCACACTCCAGTCCGTCGCACCGTCACGCGCAGCCATGGCCAGCGGGCGGAGCGCATCCTGAGGTTTGCCAGACGCGAGCAACGCCAGTCCGTAGGAGCGCATCAGCGGGCGATCTTCCGGGTGCTTTTCGAGCGCCTCAAGCGCTACGGTCGCGGCGCGGTCAGCGCGGCCGCCATAACGCAGCGAATCGACGAACTTCTGCGCGGTCTCCAGATCCTGCGGATGTACCGCATATTCCTGCGCCCAGAAGGTCATCTGCGTGAGCATGTCCTGACGGCCAACGGCGGCGCGGGCCGCGCGATCGAAGGCAGGCTCACCTGGTCGCAGGGCATCGGCGGCATCCGGCGCGGTCGTGGCGCAGGCTGCGGCCATGAGAACGGGAACGAGAGCGAAGGCGCTACGCATGGAATTTATCCTTAACGAGGTGTTGAGAGCCTCGTTCGCTTTGCTCAAGAAAGGCTTAAAAGGAGCGTCATGACTCAGATCCCCCTGCTCGACGCGCCCGTCGCCGCCGCCATCCCGATCCACGCCCTGCGCACGTCCGAATGGGAGACGTGGGCCACGACCCGACCTGACAGCCTGCGCAAGCTGGCGCAGGTGCATGACTTCAAGGCGCAGAACGGTCGCATCCTCGTCGTGCCCGCCACCAACGGCGAGATCGAGCGTGTGCTCTTCGGCGTGGGCGACAAAGCGACCGCGATGACCTTCGGCCTGCTCGCGCAGCAACTGCCGTCGGGCGACTACACGATCGCGTGGGCGCCGCGCGATCTCGATCCCACGCTCATCGCCACCGCGTGGGCGCTCGGCGCGTATGCGTTCGACCGCTACAAGCCGCGCAAGCGCGCGGCGCCGCGTCTTGTCGCGAGCGACGGCATGGACGCGACCGAGGCGCGTCACATCGCCGAAGCCGTGCATCTGGCGCGCAATCTGGTGAACACGCCGGCCAACGACATGGGCCCCGAAGCGCTGCAGGCGGCGGCGCAAAGCGTGGCGGATGAATGCGATGCGGAGTTCGAGGCGATCGTCGGCGACGAGCTGCTGGCGCGCAACTTTCCGATGATTCACGCCGTCGGACGCGCGGCCAAGGAAGCGCCGCGCATCCTGCGGCTGACCTGGGGCGATGAGGGCGCACCGCGCGTGGCGTTGGTCGGCAAAGGTGTGACGTTTGATTCCGGCGGCCTCGACATCAAACCCGACAGCGGCATGCGACTGATGAAGAAGGACATGGGCGGCGCGGCCGTCGCGCTTTCTCTCGGGCGTCTCATCATGCGCGCGAAGTTGCCGGTGCGGCTCGAAGTGATTTTGCCGGTCGTTGAAAACGCCATTAGCGGCGACGCTTTCCGTCCCGGCGACGTGGTGCCGACGCGCAAGGGTCTCACGGTCGAAGTCGACAACACCGACGCCGAGGGACGCCTCATTCTCTCCGACGCGCTGACGCTCGCGTGCGAGGGTTCGCCGGACATCCTCCTCGATTTTGCGACGCTGACAGGGGCGGCGCGCGTGGCGCTCGGCCCGGACATCACGCCCTTCTACACCGACGATGAAACGCTGGCGGCGGACCTCGCAACGGCGTCGAAGTCGGTCGCCGATCCGATCTGGCGCCTGCCGCTCTGGGACGCTTACGACCCCGACATGGACAGCCCCATCGCGGACCTCAAGAACACCGGCGACGCCGGCATGGCGGGCTCGATCTACGGCGGGCTCTTCCTGCGGAAATTCGTGACGGTGAAGAGCTGGGCGCACTTCGACATCTACGCCTGGACGCCGCGGGAGCGTCCTGCACGGCCTCAGGGCGGCGACGCGCACGCTCTGCGCGCCTGCTTTGCGATGTTGCGTGAAAGACTCATCCACAACTAAGAGCGCCACTAGATGTAGGGGTGACTCTCGACGCGGGCGCCAAATCAGCTGATTCTCATCTCACCTTCGAAATAAGGAAGCTGAGATGGCCCTCGAAATCGACCGCAAGCAGGCTCTGGATCTCTGGCGCGACGTTACGGTTTCGACCGTGCGTGGCGAGGATGCGGACCTGACGGCGCGCCAGCTGGCGGTCCTGATGACGGTGTATCTCGGGCCGCCGCCGCACACCGTGCGCGGCCTTGCCGCAGCGCTGGGCGTCGGCAAGCCGGCGATCACGCGGGCGCTCGATACGCTCACCCGCCATGGCCTCGTGCGTCGCCGCAAGGACGAGGCGGACGGTCGCAACGTGCTGGTCCAACGCACCGCCAAGGGCGCGGCCTACCTTGAGGACTTCGCCGACGTGATCTCCGTGAACGCGCGCCGTCTGGAGACTGTCCGCGTCCCGGTCTAGACCGATGTCGCGATGACCACCTTTGACAAGCGCCTCACCCCCGCCCGCGGCGACATCGCGGCCGCACATCTCAAGGGCCAGGTGAGCGCAGAGCGTTTCGTCGACGGCGCGCCGCGCCAGGTCATCGCCTCCGCTGCGGCGGTGCGGCGTATGCCCGCCGACGATGCGATGCTGGAAACCCAGATCCTCTTCGGCGATGGCTTCACGGCCTACGAGGAAAAGGCCGGCTGGTCGTGGGGCCAGATGGCGAGCGACGGTTATGTCGGCTTCGTCCGCAGCGCCGATCTTTCCGAAGACCTCGTCACGCCGACGCACGAGATCGCGGTGCTGCGCACCTTCGCCTTCTCGGGGCCTGATCTGAAATCGCTGCCGCGTCTGTCGCTGAGCCTGACCTCCAGGGTGGGCGCCGTGGAGACGGACGGCAAGTGGGTCCGCGTCGCGCATGCGGGCTGGGTCTACGCGGCGCATCTGCGCCCGCTCGGGACCCACGCGAGCGACTGGGTGGGCGAGGCGGAACGCTTTGTCGGCGCGCCATACCTCTGGGGCGGCAAGGACAGTTTCGGTCTCGACTGCTCCGGCCTCATGCAGACCGCCATGGCCTCGGCCGGGATCACCGCGCCGCGCGACACCGACATGCTGGAAGCGCAGACCGGCAAGGCGATTACCATCGATCTGGGCGGCCTGAAGCGCGGCGACATGGTGTTCTGGAAGGGCCACGTGGGCGTGATGCTCGACGGCGAACGCCTGCTGCACGCCAACGCCCATCACATGATGACGGCGATCGAGCCCGTTCGCGAAGCGGTTGTGCGGATCGAAGCCGTGGCGGGACCCGTCACGTCGATCCGTCGGACCCTCTAGGCCTCAGGTCGGCGCGGGCGCTTCGGCGGCGGCCGGCGCTTCCGCAGGCGGGGCCTCAGCCGGCAGCGGCGCAGGGATTGCGGCAGGGCTCGGCGAGAGGCTGCGCAGATAGGCAATCAGCGCCACGCGGTCGCTCTCCTTGCGGATGCCGGCGTAGGCCATCTTCGTGCCGCGAATGTAGCCGTTCGGTGCGGCGATGAACTTCGACAGCTCATCGTAGGACCACGGCGCGGCGTGCGCGACCATCGCTTCGGAATAGGCGAAGCCTGCGTGGGTGCCCGAGGCGCGGTTCACGACGTTGTAGAGGTTCGGGCCGGTGCCGTTGGCGCCGCCCGGATCGAAGGTGTGACAGGACACGCATTGGGCGTGGACCTTCTCGCCCTGCGCCACCAAAGTCGTCAGGTTTGCGGCATCGCCGAAGAGCGTGCCCCAGTCGATCGGCTTCGGCGCAGCGGCGACCGCGTCCGGCGCGGGCGCTTCGGCCACTTCCGGCGCAAAGCCTGGCTTCTCCGGATAGTGCGAGGCGTAGAGCCCGTCGCCCACCGTCATCAGGCCCATCAGGCCCAGGAACGACGCGAGCGTCGCGCCGGCGATCATGTTGTTGCGAAGATTGCCGCTCATGGCGAACCCATCCGGACAGAATTTGGGGGGCCGACTCAAGCGCCGGGCCCTGTTCGCGTGCCTTATGGCGCGCTATCGACAGCCCGCCAAGGCGACCCGACGTCGCCCACCCCCTTTTCGCGTCGAAGCGCCGCAGAGCATGTTGCCCCTCATCGTCATTCCGGCCCGCATGGCCGCCACCCGCCTGCCCGGCAAGCCGCTGGCCGACATCGCCGGCAAGCCGATGATCGTCCGCATGGTGGAGATCGCCCTTGCGACCGGCCTCGGCCCTGTGGTCGTGGCGGCGGGCGACGCCGAGATTGTTCGGGCGGTCGAAGCCGCTGGCGGCCGCGCGGTGCTGACCGACCCCGACCTGCCCTCCGGCACCGACCGGGTGTTTGCGGCGCTGAGGGCCCAAGATGAGGCATTTGGTGGGGACCACGACGTCATCGTCAACCTGCAGGGCGACATGCCGACCATAACACCGTCGCTGGTGGTCGAGGCGGTCGCGGCGCTGAAGGATGGCGCCGACATCGCGACGCTCGTTTCGCCCTCGGACGCGGCGGAGGATCGCGACAACCCGAACGTCGTGAAAGCCATCGTCGCCGCTGACGGCCGCGCGCTCTATTTCACCCGCGCGGCGGCCCCGCATGGCGACGGGCCGGTGTGGCGCCATGTCGGGATCTATGTTTACACGCGCGACGCGCTCGAACGTTTCGTGGCGGCGGCGCCCTCGCCGCTGGAGCTGCGCGAGAAACTCGAACAACTGCGCGCGCTGGAAATGGGCATGACGATCCGCGCGGGCGTCGTCGCGGATTTCCCGAAGGGCGTGGACAGCCCGGCGGATCTGGAGCTGGCGCGGCGGGTGTTTGCGGGACTGCGCTGAAGGTCCGCCCATGGCGCACCAGTATTCATGCCGGACCGCGCACCTCCTGGTGCGCATGCCGAGGCGCCGCCAGACTCCGAAGAATCTCGCGTGGTTTGAACATGGGTATGCGCACCAGGAGGTGCGCGGTCCGGCATGAATAATCATGACGTGTCTGCGGCTTCTGCAGCAGGCGCGAGCGCACTCGTGCTCAGAGCAATCATCACGGCAATTGCCGCGACGACAGCGCCAAGCACAGCGCCATTCTTAGGCAGACGCGCGATGGCGCACTTCACCACTTTGTCGAAATGCGCCAGCGCATCGCGCATTTCGGCGACCGTGCGCAGCGGAATCCCGCGCGTGAAGGCGTGCACGATGCGTGCGTGTCGACGCTGGAAGCCGAGCACGCCGTTCGGTCGGCGCGTGCCTGGGGGGCGATCCACGCGGAACGTCAGGCGCGAACACATCGACATGAAAATCAGTCGGCGAATGTCGCGGCGCGCGGTGCGAATGTCGGTTTGAAATTCAAGACGCCAAGCGCGTGGCAGGCGCACATGCGCCATGAGCCACGCCACGACCTGGAGCAGCCACAGATGCAGATCACGCGCGGCGGCGGCGTAGGCTTCGCGGCGGTGGCGTAACGGTCTTGCGACTTGCATCTCTGGCTCTCCTCTTCGCGACAACGGAACCATCCCGTCAGCGCGTGAGGAGGAGTGTCAGGGAGGTTGCGACCCGGTCGGATTGTTTTGCTGACTTTTCTTCAGCGGGAGCGCCGGCTGACCGCCGGCCCCTTGTGCGCCAACAAAAAGAAAATGCCGGCTGGAAGCTGGCGCTGGCGGAAGCGAGGGACGAACGAGTCCCTTGTCCCCCCAATTTTCGGCAATGAGCGCTTCGCACGCGCCCCCCGATAACCGCGCGCATCGTTCCGGCGCGCAGGCTCTCGGGGCGTTCCATGAGTTGGATCGGGGTCAACCTCGGATTCTGGCGAAGCTGGATTTCAGTCGTCCCCTATGCTTAAGAACCGTGACATCGGGGGCGGTGAATGACTGTAGCTGACATAACGACAGCCGAGAAACACGAGCGCAGCGACGATCGCGGATTTTTCCGCACGCTCGCGACCGTCTTGGCGATCGTGCAGGTTTCCGGGTTCGCGGTGCAGTTGGCGATGGGGCGATCCAGCTTCGGCGCGCCACTCATCGTGCACCTGCACGCCGTCGCATTCATGGGTTGGGTCTTGATATTCGCCGCCCAGCCCTGGCTCGCCAAGGCGGGCGCCATGAAGCTGCACCGGCTGGTCGGCAGAGTTGCGCTCTTCTGGGCCTGCGGCTTGCTGGCGCTCGGCGTGCTGGTCACCTGGACAGCGGTGTATACGGGGCGAACGCCGTTCTTCTTTCAGCCCCAGTACTTCCTCATCGCCAACTCGGTTTCCCTGCTTGCGGCCCTCGGCGTGCTTGCGGCGGCGGTGGTTTTGCGCAAGCGCCATGACTGGCACCCGCGCCTGCAGATCGGCAGCTTCATACTGTTGATGGGGCCGAGCTTCGGGCGGCTGCTGCCGATGCCGATGTTGATGCCTTATGCGTTCGAAATGGCTTCGCTCGCACCGCTCGTGTTCGTGGCGATCGCAGCGGGCCGGGACGCATGGACTCAAAAGCGCGTCCATCTCGCGTGGGTGTGGACGACCGGCGTCTTGTTGGCGACGCTCGCTCTTGCGCGGCTGCTGGCGGAGTCGCCCGTGGGCGCAGCACTCTACGCAGCGGCCGTTGCGGGAACGAGCGCAGCCGGCAGCGACGGCATGGCGTTTCCGCCGCCACCGCCTATGCCGTGACCTCAGCGAAGAAGGCCGCGTGGATGCTCGCGTTGGCCGACGTTTTCACCCATATCGCTTCGCCATCGCCTTCACCGTCTCGTCGAACTCACGCACCGTCTCGGCGATGATCTCCGCCACCGGCTTCACACTGTCGATGCGCCCCGCGACCTGCCCTGACAGCGCAATCGACGCTTCCATGTCGCCGCCGAAATAGAGATCGAGTGCGCGGGCCATGTGGCTCATCACCGGCGGACCGGCATAGTCGGGCGTCAGTTCGCGTTCGAGATGTTCGGTCTTCTTCGTGCGCAGCGCCCGCAGCGCGGGCTTGCCGAACTGGTTGAGGAAAATGGTGTCGGTGTCTTCGGCGTCGATGATCGCCTGCTTCCAGTTCTGGTGCACGGGACTTTCCGCGGCGCTGACCATGCGCGTGCCCATCTGCACGCCTTCGGCGCCGAGCGCGAACGCCGCCGCCATCGTGCGCCCGCAGGTGATGCCGCCCGCGGCGATGATCGGCACGCCGGTTCTTTCCGCAACGAGCGGCAGCAAGACCATCGTCATCACCGGCTGCGGATTTTTGAAGCCACCGCCCTCGCCGCCTTCGACCACGAGGCCGTCGACGCCCGCTTCGATCGCCTTCAGCGCGGCCTTCAAGGTCGGCACGACGTGAAACACCGTGAGCCCCGCCGCTTTCAGAGGCCCGCAGTATTTCGTTGGATCGCCAGCACTCGTGGTGACGAACTTCACGCCCTGATCGACGACGAAATCGACGATGCCCGGATCGCGCACGAAGGCCTGGGCGATATTCACGCCGAAGGGCTTGTCCGTGAGCGTCCGCATCTTCGCGATCTCGTCCTTGATCTCGTCGAGCTGGCCGGACGAGGTCTCGATGATCCCCATGCCGCCCGCATTCGACACGGCCGACGCCAGCGGCGCCCGCGCGATCCAGCCCATGGGCGCCTGCACGATGGGATACTGGACGCCGAGCATGTCGGTGATGCGGTTCGCGAAGGGCATGGGCGGTTTCCTCTATTCAGGCATCTTCCGTGGCGAGCGTGTCGGCGCAAGCTCGCGTTGCGTTACCCTTCTCCCCCTCGCGGGCGCGCAGGGAATGTTCTAAGGCACGTCCCGCCATGACCAAGCAACGCATCTCCTTCCAGGGCGAACTGGGCGCGAACTCCCACATCGCCTGCCTCGAAGCCTTCCCCGATATGGAGCCGCTGGCGTGCGCGTCCTTCGAGGACGCGTTTGCGGCGGTGAGCGAGGGGCAAGCCACGCTGGCGATGATCCCGATCGAGAACTCGGTCGCGGGGCGCGTGGCGGACGTCCACCACCTCCTGCCCGAGGGCGATCTCTACATCATCGGCGAGCGCTTCATTCCGATCCGCCACCAGCTGATGGCGCCGAAGGGCGCGACGCTTGCGGGCCTCAAGCGCGTGCATTCGCACCCCCAGGCGCTGGGGCAGTGCCGCAAGACGCTGCGCGACATGGGCCTGACGCCGGTGAAGAGCGCCGATACGGCCGGCGCCGCGCGCGAGATCGCCGAACTCGGCAGCCTTGAAGACGGCGCGCTCGCATCGACTCTCGCCGCCGAGGTCTATGGCCTCGAAATATTGAAACCCGATGTCGCCGACGCGCAGCACAACACGACGCGCTTCATCGTGCTGGCGCCCGAGCCCGACGACGCCGAGCCCGAGGACGGGCCGTGCATGACGAGCTTCGTCTTCCGCGTGCGCAACGTGCCGGCGGCGCTCTACAAGGCCATGGGCGGGTTCGCGACCAACGGCGTGAACATGACCAAGCTCGAGAGCTACCAGATCGACGGCAGCTTCACCGCCACGCAATTCTACGCCGACATCGACGGCCACCCCACCGAGCGCAGCGTGACGCTGGCGCTGCAAGAGCTGAAGTTCTTCTCTTCGGAGTTGAAAGTGCTCGGAGTGTACAAAGCCGATCCGTTCCGGGGACGGGTGAAGTAACCCCCTCTCCCGCAAGCGGGCGAGGGGTTGTAACCGCGACGCCTTCCCCGCCGTATGCCCACTCGGGAGCAGTGCGTTGATCGAGGGCGAGGCGGAACTGAAGGCGCTGATGCTGCGCGGCCTTGGCGGCGACGCGGGCGCGCACAAGGCGTTCCTGGCCGCCGTCAGCGGCAATCTGCGCGCGTTCCTGCGGAGCCGCCTGCGCACCGCACCCGAAGATGCCGAGGACCTGCTGCAGGAAGTGCTGATCGCCATCCACACGCGCCGCGACACCTATGACGAGTCGTACCCCGTCACCGCCTGGATCTACGCCATCGCGCGCTACCGCCTGATCGATCACTGGCGGCGGCGCCAGCGTCGCGGCGAACACATTCCCGTGGAGGACGCGCATGGACTCTTCACGGCGTCGGAAGATGAAGCGGTCGATGCGAAGCGCGACGTGACGAAGCTGCTGGCCATGCTGCCGCAGAAACAGCGCGACTCGATACGCCTCGTGAAACTCGAAGGCGTGAGCGTGAGGGACGCCGCCGCGCAGATCGGGCTCACGGAGTCCGATGTGAAAATCTCCACCCACCGCGGGATGAAAACCCTGATGCGCCTGATGGCCGAGGCGGAAGCATGAAGACGAACGATCTCATCGACGCCCTCGCGCGCAACAGCGAAGCGCCGAAGACGCGTGTCTGGCCGCGTCTTGCCTTTGCATTGATCGTCGGCCTGCTGATCGCGGTGGGACTGGTGCTCACCTTCTTCGGCATGCGGCCCGACATCGGGGCTGCGCGCATGATGGTGATGATGAAGGCGGGCTTCGCAGCGCTCGGCGCAGGCGTGGTGCTGCCGCTGCTGCTGCAACTGGCCAAACCGGGGCGCGGGCCGGGATGGCGGCTCGCGGCGATCGGCGGATTTGCACTTCTGTGCGCAGGCGTCGTGGCCGTGGCGCTGATGGGCGGCGATCCCTCGACACGGTTCGAGGCGTGGATGGGCGGCGCGTTTCCGTGGTGCATCGTGCTCATTCCGGTGCTGGCAACGCCGACCGCCGCCCTGCTCGGCTGGCTCGTGCGCGATCTGGCGCCGACGCGGCTCGCCATGACGGGCGCAGCGCTCGGCGCCGTCTCCGGCGGCGTCGGCGCCATGGCCTACGCCATGTACTGCCCCACGGATTCCGCTGCCTTCGTCGCGACATGGTACGCCGTGGCGATCGCGCTCTGCGCGGTGATAGGCGCGGTGGTCGGTGCGCGGTTGTTGCGGTGGTGACATCACGGCGCAGCGATGCAAACATCCAGTCAGATTGACACCGAGGACCACGCATGACGTTGACCGGGGGATGCCACTGCGGCGCGGTGCGCTATGAACTGTCAGGACCGCCAAATGACGTGGCGCTCTGCCATTGCGTTGATTGCCGACGCAATGCCGGCGCGCCGGTTATGGCGTGGGCGGGCTACGGCGAGGACAAGCTGACAATCACGAAAGGCGATCCGAAGACATTTCGCTTGTCGCCTGTTTCGCATCGCAGCTTCTGCGCGGACTGCGGGACGGGACTCTTCTATCGGAACTCGGACATGTTGCCCGGCGCGGTGGAGGTGCAGTCCGCCACGCTCGACGACCCTGAAGCCGCCGCGCCCAGCCTGCAAATCCAGGTTGCGGAACGTCTGAGCTGGATGAAGACGGCGCACGAGATTCCGGAAATCGATCGCTTTCCGTAAGAGCTCAACCCTTCCCCTCCGCCAGATCGAGGCCGTCCAGAAAGAGCTTCCGTTGCGCGGGGTCGCGGTAGTTCGTGAGACGTTCGCGCATGTCGATGTCGCTCAATGCCCGGTAGCGCGTGATCGTTTCCCGCGCAGCTTCAATCTGGCCAAGGTGGCCCTGCGCAGAGGCGAGGAGCGCGAAGTTCATCGACACCGTGGGTTGCAGGTGGATGACTTCCTTCAGCAACCTGGCGGCTTCGGCGAACTCGCCCTTGGCGAACCGCGCAAAGGCGACGCCGCCGAGATGGAAGCGCCGATCCGTCGAATTCGGATCGAGACGCATGCATGTCTCAAGATGCGCGATGGCGAGATCACTGTCGCCGCGCGACATGTGCAGCCAGCCGCTCATCATCCAGCCCTGCGCGGAGCCCGGGTTTATCGTTATGCAGCGCGTCGCGAGCGCCATTGACGTCTCGACATCCTCCTGCAGCGCGAGATAGGCGCCCACGACCCAGGAGAGCACCTCCGCGTCGTCGCCCGCGAGCTGGACGGCGCGGCGCGCGAAATCGAGCGCGAGCGCACGATGGCGCGCGAAATCCGGCGCCCATTGCGAGACGACGATCTGCCCATGCGCGTAAGACAGCACGCTCATGGCCAGCGCAAATTTCGGATCGAGCGCGAGGGCGCGGTCCAGCAGGTCGATGGCCTCGAACATCGCCGGCTTCTCGAAAGTATCCATCAAGGCGATGGCGCGCAGATAGAGATCGTAGCCGGTGATATCGGTGGTCGGGCGGCGCACCGCGCGGCGGATCTCGGCGTCGAGCACGGCGGGTTCGATCACGCCCGCGACGCTCAGCGCCACCCGGTCCTGCAGCGCGAACACATCGTCGATGGTGTCGTCGTAACGCTCGGCCCAGAGCTGGGCGCCATCGACGGCATCGACGAGATTGACCGCGATGCGCACGCGATCGCCGGACCTTCGCACGCTGCCCTGCAGCACGTAACGCACACCGAGCTGGCGGCCGATCGCCTTCACGTCCACCGCGCCGGTGAAGCCTGATGTCGACGTGCTGGCAATGACGAAGAGCGAGCGGACGCGCGACAACGCCGTCGTGATCTCCTGCGTCATGCCGTCGGCGAAATAGGTCTGCTCGGGATCGTTGCTGAGATTGGCGAGCGGCAGCATGGCGAGTGAAGGGCGTTCGCCGCGCCGCATGGGCGAGGGCTCCGCTTTTGGCGCTGCGCGCGTCTCCCTGCCGACCAGCCGTTGCACGTCCGCGAGAAACGCGAGCCATGCCTTGTCATCGCCTGCGCCGTCCCAGTGCGACAGCTCCGCCGTCTGCACCAGTTCGAACATCACCGGCCGCTCGCAGGGCTCGATCATGCACGGCGCGAGCGTCCTGTTGCGATCCGCGAGCGTCGCCTCTGCGCGGACCCAGCGGGACACCACCGACTTCTTCGACCACAGCACCACGACGGCCTTGGCCGTCTTCAACGCGGTCTCGGTGATCTCGTCATAAGCTTCGCCGCTGCGCAGCGTCACGTCCCACCAGACGCTGAATCCCTGCCCCTCGAACGCCTCCGCAAACCTGCGCGCGACGGCCTGATCCTCGCGGTTATAGGAAAGGAAGATGTCCGGCGCCGGACCGTCGTGAGCCATGCGCAAGAGGTATCGCAGGCCAGACCTCAGGTCGATGGCGGGTCGGGACCTTCCGGGCGCGTCTGACGCCTGTAACCAGCCCCCATCCTCCCGCGAACTCCCCTGCACTGGAGTTCGTCACCATGCTCAGCCAAATCACCCGCTGGATGCCGTTCGGCGTTTCCCTGTTCGGCGCCGCCGTCTTTCTCGACAGCCTGCGCTTCAAGTTCACCGACGCGCCGGAGACGCAGGAGATCTTCGGCCGTCTCGACGGCTGGGCCGGAACGCTCGGTCTCGCCGGCCTCTTCGGGCACACGGGGCTGTTCAGCCAGTATGTCATCGGCTCGGCGGAGCTTGTGGCGTCGGTCTTGCTGCTCGTCGGCCTCATCCCCGGACTGAAGCGGCTGCACAGCCTCGGCGCCGCGATCGGCTTTGCGGTGATGAGCGGCGCCGTGAGCTTCCACCTCTTCACGCCGCTCGGCATCGATCCCAACAATGACGGCGGCGGCCTCTTCATGGCCGCGTGCCTTCTCTGGGCGCTGACCGGCGCGCTGCTCGTGCTGCGCCGCGCCGAACTTTTCGCGCTGCTGGGCGATCTCAGGCGCGCCCTAATCCCTGGCCCCGTGGGCGGCAAACGCGCTGAAATGCGCAAGCCAGTCGCGGTCTGATCCCACACTCAATTCAGGAGACTTCTAATGAACCTCATAAAATTCGTGCGCTCGCTCGCCCTTGCCGCAGGACTCGCATTCGTCGGCGCCGGCGCGATGACGACCGCCGCCTACGCCGACAAGCCCGCCGTGTTCGTGGAGCGTTTCCAGAACGTGGCCGCCGGCGGCTATGATCTCACCTCGTACTTCGCCGGCGCGCCCGTACGCGGAAACGCGCAGTTCGCCGCCACGCACAACGGCGCCACCTATCACTTCGCAAACGCCGCCAACCGCGCGCGCTTCGTGGCCAATCCCGCCGCCTACACGCCGCAGTTCGGCGGCTACTGCGCCTGGGCTGTGAGCCAGGGCTACACCGCGCCGGGCCGCCCGCAATTCTGGCGCGTCGTCGATGGCAAGCTCTACTTCAACTACGACGCCGGCGTGCAGCGAAAGTGGGAACGCGACATCCCCGGCTTCATCCGCAGCGCCAACACGAACTGGCCGGTGGTGCTGCGGAAATAGCCCTCCGCCGTTGACGGGGGAGCGACAGACGGAGCGTAGCGACGTCAGGGTGAGGGCGCAGTGGTGCAGGATGAGATTCGTCCTGTGAGACCGGGCCCTCACCCTGCTTTCGCTGCGCTCAAGCGGTCCCTCTCCCGCATGCGGGAGAGGGATTTTTCTTACGTCGCCATCTTATCCTGCGTCTTTGTGTCAAAGTCGCTCGCATCGTGTCGCTCGTGGAGCTGGCTTGAAGGATCGCCGAACGCGCGGTTGACCATGCGGCCGCGCTTCACGGCGGGGCGTGCGCCGATTTCGTCCGTCCAGCGCTGCACGTTCTTGTATTCATGCACGGAAAGGAATTCTCCCGCCTCATAGACGAGCCCCTTCACCAGCGCGCCGTACCACGGCCAGATCGCCATGTCGGCGATGGTGTATTCGTCGCCGGCGATGAACTTGTTGTTGGCGAGCTGGCGGTCGAGCACGTCGAGCTGGCGCTTCACTTCCATCGCGAAGCGATCGATCGCGTATTCGATCTTGAACGGCGCATAGGCGTAAAAGTGGCCGAAGCCCCCGCCCAGATACGGCGCCGAGCCCATCTGCCAGAACAGCCACGACATGACTTCCGCGCGTTTCGACGGCTCCGTCGGCAGGAAGGCGCCGAATTTTTCCGCGAGATAGACGAGGATGGCGCCGGATTCGAAGATGCGGGTTGGCGGCGTGGTGGAGCGATCGAGCAGCGCGGGAATTTTCGAGTTCGGATTCACCGACACAAAGCCGCTGCCGAACTGGTCGCCGCTGCCGATGTTGATGAGCCATGCGTCGTATTCAGCGCCGGCATGGCCAAGGGCGAGCAGCTCCTCCAGCATGACGGTGACCTTCACGCCGTTCGGCGTCGCCAGCGAATGGAGCTGGAGGGGATGCTTGCCGACCGGCAGGTCCTTCTCGTGCGTGGCGCCCGCGATCGGACGATTGATGTTGGCGAAGCGCCCGCCGCTCTCCTTGTTCCAGGTCCAGACCTTCGGCGGCGTGTATTCGGGGGTGTCGGTCATTGTCGGCGCTCCTGAGATTGGCGCCATGATATGGCGCCTGCGCGCGCAGGGACACCGGCGCCGAGGCTAAACCGATGCCCTCGTCCCACTTGCGCAAACGCGCCTAGCCCTCGTTCACCCACGCCTTGATCAGCTGGTGCGCAATCGCGAAAGGCGGCGGCGCGAAGACCCTGCGGCCATCCGCGAGCGTGCCGCCGCCGGAGATCGCCGCACGCGCCTCATCGCGGGTGAGCCAGATCGCTTCGTCGATCTCGTCCTGGTCGAGCGTCAGTTCATCACTCGACACCTCGGCGATGAGGCCGATCATCAGCGAATGCGGAAACGGCCAGGGCTGCGTGGAGTGGTAGCGCACGTCGATGGTGTCGAGGCCGACCTCCTCCTTCACTTCGCGCGCGCAGGCCTCTTCGAGGCTCTCCCCCGGCTCCACGAATCCCGCGAGCGCGGAATACATGCCGCGCGGAAAACGCGCCTGCCGTCCGAGGCAGCAGCGATCGCCAAGCACGGGCAGCATGATGACGACGGGGTCCACCTTCGGGAAATGTTCGGCCTTGCACGCGGGGCATTGTCTGCGCCAGCCGCCATCGGTGATGAACGTCGCTGCGCCACAATTTGAGCAATGGCTATGGCGACCGTGCCATTCGTAGAGCGCGCGCGCGCAACCGAGAATGGCGGTCTCGCGATCGGCCAGACGCGCAGCGGCGGCGCGCATGTCCTCGAACGCGCCCATGTCGGCGACGATGGACTCCGCCGGATCGCGCGTCATTTCGGCGGCGAAGTACGGACGCCCGTCGTTGTCGACGCCGAGAAAGATCGTGTTTGCTTCGGGCCCGCACAGCGCATCGCGCGCCGCGCCCGCAAACCACACCACGCCCTCTTCGTTGCAAAAAGGGTTTAGGTTGCGAAGGAGCGCGAGTTGCGACGCCTCATGCGCCAGCGCATCCGCGAGCCACTCGCTGTCGCGCCGCCGGAAGCCGGCCTTGTCGAGCGGGTAGTCGGCGAAGGCGTTGGGGTTTCTCAGCAGCGGCATGACAGTCCTCGAAGGCCCCCGTTCACAAACCCGGTCTATAAACCACGGGCGACCTGATCCACACGCTCCATGTCCACCAGACCCTGTGCGTTCGTCAATTCGTCCATGGTCACCCCGCCCGTCCCTTCGAGGGCCAGCGCTACCCGGTTGCGCACGATGGTGATTGCGCGGGCGACGCCGGCGTTGCGGCTCTCTTCTGTGATGCGGAAGCGCTCGCCCTCCGCTACGTAAGCCACATGGCCGTCGGCGTCCTGACGCGCGGGGCGCAGCGCCTGCTGGTCGGCGACCATCTTCGCGGCGCCTTCGGGGCCGACGTCGATCAGGCGCACGAAGAGGCGCTGGTGGTCGCGCTCGTACACCGCCTCGAGCGTGCGCCCGCTTATGCCGCCGGCGCCGCTGTTCTTGATGTTCATGCCCGCGCGAACCCAGCGCCCGGGGATCGCATCCGGCATGAGGCGGCGAAACTTCTCGAGGTCGATGGGAGCAGCGGGATCGGCGGCCTTCACCGGCGCGGCGGCGGGAATCACCGAAGCCGCCACGGGCGCTGCTGTTCGCGGGGACGGCCCAACGATCGCGAGACATCCCGATAGCGTCATCAGCACTACGCCCAGCACCGCGCACGCGGAGATCACGCACGCGGCGTAAGGTAGGGTGCGGTCGCCGTCCGATTTCATCAACAACGGCAGACCGCGATAGAGCGTGTAGAACGACACGATCCCCACGACGCCGAGCAGCGAGATGGCGGGAAACAGCCCGAATGCGCCCGACAGCCAGAGTCCCGTACCCGAGTAGGCCGCGAGCTTCAGCGCCGACATGAAATCCCGCCGACCGCCGAACGCCGGCGCGAGACGATCAATGATCCAAGCCGTCGCCCACACGCCGCCAAGCATGAAGAGCGTGCCAAAGAAGATGATCGAGATGGCGCGCACGGCGGACGGCGCGCTCGCAACGCCTTCCACGCGCACGGGAAACGCCATCGAACCGATGGTCTGCGCGAGGAAAAAGAAGATCGTGAGCGGCAGCACCCAACGTACAAACAGTTCACGCAGCGTCGGGCGCTCGGCGTCGATCAGGCGCCATTCCTGGCTCGGCGCGAGAAGGAGCCCACGCACCCGCGCCCACAGCGTGGCTGCGGTCGGTCTGGCCAGAGGTCCGGCTGACGGTCCGGCGTCGGTCATGGCGAATCCTTTCGCCGGAGTCCTACCAACGCCCGCCCCGGTACGGGAGGGAAAACGCCGCTATCCCGCAGTCGACATGAGGCGTGGCAGGTAGATCAAGGGCCACAGCATCAGGGCCAGGTTCGGCGCCCACCAGGCGAGGTCGAAATCCCCCGCGAACGTCCAGAAAGCGATCGCCATCAGACCGGCGCAGCTAGTCAGCGCCAGCGACACGATCGCCGCGCCGCGCCAGTTTGCGCCCCGGCGCGCCGCACGCACCGCCAGCAAGCCGAATGCGGACGCCAGAAGATCGAGCGGCGCGAACGACCAGTTCCACGCCACCATCGCAGGATCAGCATAGTCGCGAAACATCCACTCCGTCGGCAAAGCGATGACCTGCATCGCGGCAAGCGCCGTCGCGGACCAGTAGAGGATAAAACCCCAGTCCGTGACGAGCAGGCCCCAGCGCTGACCGTCCGGCATGCCTCAGTTCTTGGCCATCGCTTCCAGGCGCCCTGGGCCGATGGCATCGAAGGCGCCCTTCACTTCTTCCGGGCTGACATTTCTGCCATCGACGGTGAGCATGAAGCGGCTCGCGACCATCTGGCCGTACTCCGCCGAGTTGCTGGCGCGTGAAAACTTCTCGATGGTCATGCGGCCATCGACATTGCGCACGCGCTCGTAGCCGTCGGCGTTTTCCGTCGAACTCTGCACGTTGGCGGCGCCGGCTATGCTGCCGAGCGCACCCATGGAACCCATGTCGACCAGCGACACGTCGAGACGCTTGTCGCCGTTCTCGTACTTCGCGCTCGCGCCGCCCATGCCGGCCGCGCCGCCGGTGGAAATTTCGGTGCGGGTGAAGCCGCCAATGCGTTCCGGAAGCATCGCCTTCAGTGCTTCGCCGTCAACGGCGCCGGACGTGATGGTGAGCGTGCCGTCGCCCGATTTCGCCGCTTCCTCCATCTGCTTGGCCGCGCGCTCGAGCGCGCCGATGTCGACTTTCGTGCCGTTGATCTCGACAGACGTCGTAGAGGACGACGAACTTGCGGCGCCCGGAAAGCCCGCGGCAAACGGATTGGCGCCGCGCATCGGTATGATCGCATTGGTGATGAAGCCGACGATGATCCACGCCACCAACATGATGGCCACGACGCTCGCGGTGTAACCCGTCGTCTTGTCCGGCGCGGACTTCATCAGCACGGGCAGACCCTTGTGCAGGATGAAGATGCTGTAGAGCCCGAGAATGCCCAGAATGCCGAGCGCGGGAATGATCTGGAACGCGCTCGCGAGGCACATCGCGACGACGGAATACGCCGCGACCTTGAACGCCTGGAGCGGATTTTTCTGGCCGCCGAAATTCGTCGCCAGCGCGTCGATGACGAGGCCCATGACGTACGTCATGCCGAGAAGGGAGAGGAACTGGACAACCGCGCGGATCGCGCCGTCGATCATCGAGAGTTTCACGACCGCCAGCCCAGGCACGCCCACGCCGAACACGGTCATGCCGACGAACATCGCGATGGCGGGAATGAGCGCAAGCGGCACGAGCCACGTGGTGTAGATGCCCGGCACCGACGACGCTTCAGGCTCGATCTTCGTCCATTCCGCCGTTGGCGTAAGGATCAGACCCTGTGCGCGGCTGACGATGTTGGTTGTGGCGCCAGGCGCGCCGCCGGGTTCAACGATGGACATGCGATCTCTCCCGAATTTCCGTAGGGGGACGATAGCATGCGTCGCGAGTCTGGCGACCCCTCTCGCGGGATCGGCGTCTAACGGTCGACGGCGAACCAGTCCGCAGCCGGGTCTGCGCCGCCCTTGACGAGCGTCGAGAGGATGTCGGCGGCCATGGCGCTGAAGGTGATTCCGTTGCCGCCGTAGCCGAACGCCGCGTAGCAGCGGGGATGACCCGGAACGGGGCCGATCATCGGCAGGCCGTCGTCGGTTTCGCCGAAAAAGCCGGTCCAGGCGGCATCGAGAGTCGTATCGGCGTTCGGCGCGAATCCCTGCAGCGTTTCCTGCAGCATCGCGACTTTCGCGGGCGTCAGCGCATCGCGCTGTGCCGCGTCGGTGATCGCTTCATCGCCGCCGCCGATGATGATGCGATTGTCCCCACTGACGCGCATGTAGGCGTAGGTCTCCGAGGCCTCCCACACGAGCGCGCGATTTTCCCAGAACACCGACGGGTCCGGCTGAGGGCGCGTCGCCGCCGCCCATGTCGAAGCAATCGTATGGCGCGCGCCCGGCACGAACGGGGGCATCTCGTAGCCGTTGGCGAGCAAGAGGAGTTTTCCGGTGATCGTCGCGCCGGTTTCGAGTTCGACCGCCACGCCGTCGACACCGCAATCGTAATTTGTCGCCAGCGCCGGCGAAACGATGCGCGCGCCGTGCGCGACGGCCCGGTCCATCAACGCGCGTGCGAGACGCACCGGATTGGCCTGCGCCGAGCCGCCGTAGAGCAGCGCTGCGTCGCGGGTGAAACCGAAGCGCGCCGCGAGTTCGCCCTGATCGAGATAGGCGCCGTGAATGCCCGCCTTGTCGCGGATGCGTTGTTCCTCGCGCAGGTCGGCCGCGTCGAGACTGTCGCCGGAGAGGAACACCGTCTCGCGCAGCGCAAAGCTGCAGTCGTCGGGCAGTGTGGCCACGATGGCGGCGATCTCGCGCACGGCGATCACGCTGCGGCGATAGACGCCCGCCGCCGTCTCGTATCCGTAGAGCTGCTCCAGCTCCAGCATGGGCGCGTCGATTTCCCACTGCAGCAGCGCGGTGCTCGCTGAAGTGCTCGCCTTCTGCGGCGCGTGACGATCGATGACGATGACGTCGCGCCCCTGCCGCGCGAAGCGGTCGGCGAGAAAAGCCCCCGTGATGCCGGCGCCGACGATGACGACATCGCCGTGGATGTTCCCGACCGGCGGCGCGTTCGGTTGCGTCAGCGCGATGGCGTCGAGTTCCCAGACCGTCCGACCCGTGCGCAGGTCGAGCAGTTGCGCCTCCTCGATGACGAGACTCATTTCGCGGGGTCCACGGCGTCCGCGACAGCGTCACGCTTGCCCTGCGGTAGAAGTTTCATGGCGAGAATGAACGCCGCGAGCACGAGGCAGATCGCGTTCGTCGCGATCAGCGGCCACTTGCCGAGCAGGACGCCGTAGCTCGTCCACAGCGCAAACGACGTCACCGTCACGGCGTAGGCCGGCGCCGAAATCGCTTTCAGATCACGCGTCTTCACGACCTTGACGACTTGCGGCGTAAAACTGGCCACCGACGCAACAGACGCAAGCGCGCCGATAATGGTGGCGGTGTCCATGGAGAGGTAACAGGCGGCGGCGAGCTTAGTTCCGGCGCCTCACGGGAGGCGATTGCGAATCTCTGATTCCGACCTCACGCGCACACGATGCAGACGATCTTCCAGCCAGGCTGTCGCACATGGCAGATCGCCGGACTCAATCCGCACCTCCGTGAAATGGAAACCACCCTCGAACATCCCACCAGAGTGTCCCGGCGCGACCACAAGGTAAGAACCAACATCTTGTTTGCGGAAAACACCATCGCGCACCTTGTGCAGGTCTTGGAATGCTTCCTCGTGCAGTGAGGTATCTAGCGTAGCATCAGCATGCACCGTAACGCCGCCGCATTCGCGCACCGCAAACTGCATAGGCAAAACAGCAAAATGAACCATTTTTGGATCATCGCCGATCGTGAAGTTCTCGACGGACTCGACATCAAAGAACGCCTGTCCAAATACCATGCCGTTTCGGCCGGCTAATCCCTCAACATAACGCGCCTCTTCCCGTCGTGGAGCGTCGCAGGCGACAAGAACGAACGCTACACAGACCACAAGGAGGCTTTTCGCGCACATCCCTACCCCCTGAACGGATCTCGCATCAAAATCACATCATCCCGCTCCGGGCTCGTGCTCACGAGCGCGGCGGGGCACGAGATCAGCTCCTCGATGCGGCGGATATACTTTATCGCGTTCGCAGGCAGATCGCGCGACGTGCGGACGCCTCTGGTCGATTGCGTCCAGCCTTCCATGGTTTCGTAGATCGGCTCGACGGCGGCCTGTTCCTTCACGCCGCTGGGCAGGTAATCGAGTTCGCGGTCACCGAGCTTGTAGCCGATGCAGAGCTTGATCTCGGGAAAGCCGTCGAGCACGTCGAGCTTCGTCAGCGCGACGCCGTCGATGCCGGAAAGCGCGATGGACTGGCGCACCAGCACCGCATCGAACCAGCCGCAACGCCGCGCGCGGCCCGTGTTCACGCCCACTTCCTTGCCGACATCGCCGAGCTTCTTGCCGACATCGTCGAACAGCTCGGTCGGGAACGGGCCTTCGCCCACGCGCGTGGTGTAGGCCTTCACCAGACCGAGCACGTAGTTGATCGCGTTCGGCCCGAGGCCCGAGCCCGCCGCCGCCTGCCCCGCCACGACGTTGGATGAGGTGACGAAGGGATAGGTGCCGTGGTCGACGTCGAGCAGCATGCCCTGCGCGCCCTCGAACAGTATCTTTTTCGAATCCCGCCGCTGCTGCTCCAGCACCCGCCACGCGACCTGCGCGTAGGGCAGCACCTTCGGCGCGACTTCCAGCAGTTCACGCTTCAGCGCGGCCGCATCAACCTCCGGCAATTCGAGACCACGGCGCAGCGAATTGTGGTGCGTCAGCAGGCGGCTGATCTTCCACTCGAGCGTGCCTTCGTCCGAAAGATCCGCAACGCGCACCGCGCGACGACCGACCTTGTCTTCGTAAGCCGGGCCGATGCCGCGCCCCGTCGTGCCGATGCGCGCCGCGCCGGCGGCGGCTTCGCGCGCCACATCGAGATCGCGGTGCAGCGGCAGGATGAGGCAAGCGTTGTCCGCAAGAACGAGATTGTCCGGGCTGATGGCGACGCCCTGCGCGCGCACCTTCTCGATCTCGCCGACGAGATGCCACGGATCGACGACGACGCCGTTGCCGATGACCGATAGCTTGCCCTGCACGAGACCGGACGGCAGCAGCGCGAGCTTGTAGGTCTGCCCGCCGACGACGAGCGTGTGGCCCGCATTGTGGCCGCCCTGGAAGCGCACCACGACATCTGCACGGTGGCAGAGCCAGTCGACGATCTTGCCTTTGCCTTCGTCGCCCCACTGGGCGCCGACCACGACGACGGAACTCATACGATTCTCCCGCCTGCCCGGCAGGACCACGCGCGCCCTTCGACAAGCCCTCGGCGCGCGGGTTTTCCAAATTGTGGCCGTCAGCTACCGGCTGACGATGTATCGATCAAGAGATCAGTCGCCGAAGCGGTAGCCGATGCGGACGCCCGCCTGGTCGGTCCCCTGGTTGCGGCCGCTGCCGAGTATCTGGCCGTGGCTGTAGTGGGCGTAGGTGATCTCGCCCGTCCACCGATCGCCGAATTCCTTCTGCAACCCGAGCGAGCTGCGGAAGAGATCGCGCGAGCCGTAGAGAACGTGTTCGCTTGCAAACGCCGTTGCGCGCGGATCGCCGTTGGGGAACGCGTTCTTCACTTCGCCGTCGTGGACCGCATAGCCGAAGCCCGGGACGATGGCCCAGCCGTCGGCGAATTCGAACGTCCATTCGAGCCCGACCGCCGCAAAACTCGTGTCGCCCGAGACGTTCGGCGCGATCGCCACATAGGGCTGCGGGCTGAACGCCCAGCCGAGGAAGCCCGGCGACTTGAAGTTCACCTGGATGTCGACGACGGGACCGTCTTCCTTGTCGGCGTTCTTGCAGTTGGCGACGCAGATGTTGTGGGCGAGAACGCCGACCTTCACCTCTTCGACGGCCCCAGCCTGCGCGGCGTCAGCCAGCGCGGTTCCGCCGAGGGTCATACCGGCGGCGGCAAGCGCCAAGACGGCCACGCGATTCATCGACAGCTCCCCGCTGATTTGCGTCGCACCCTAAACATCCTGTCAGGCGAAGGCGAGAGGCCGCCGCAGCCCTCCCCGTCCACGGGGAGGGATTTCACGATCAGAACGCGAGCACCCGGACGTAGCGCACCTGCGGCAAGGCCTTGAGCGCCGCCAGGACAGGTTCCGCCAGCTGCTGGTCTACGCCGACGAGCGCGACCGCATCCTCTCCCGCCGCGACCCGGCCAAGATTGAAGGTGGCGATATTCACCTGTGCCTCGCCGAGGATAGTGCCCAGGGCGCCGATGAAGCCGGGTTTGTCGAAGTTGTTCACGTAGAGCATCAGCGGGTGGAAACCCGCTTCGAGGCTCATGCCTTTCACTTCGACGATCTTCGGTGCGCCCGCGATGACGGCGCCCGCCACCGTGCGCCAGCTGCCGCCGGTCTTCACCTTGATGCGGATGACGCTGTCATAGGTCGGCGAGATCTCCCGCTTCGACTCCGTCATGGACGTGCCGCGTTCCTTCAGCACGGCGGGCGCCGATACCATGTTCACTTCCGCGAGCATGGGACGCAGCAGACCGGCAAGCGCCGCCGCCGTCAGCGGCTTCACGTTCATTGCCGCGACGTGGCCTTCGTATTCGATCTCCACGGCTTCCAGATCGTCATCGACGATCTGTCCCGCAAACATACCCAGCTTTTCCGCGAGCGCTGCGAACGGCTTCAGGCGAGGTGCTTCCTCCGCCGTGATGGACGGCATGTTGAGCGCGTTCGTCACCGCGCCGGAGATGAGGTAGTCGGCCATCTGCTCTGCGACCTGCAGCGCGACGTTCTCCTGCGCTTCGGACGTGGACGCGCCGAGGTGCGGCGTGGCGATAAGGTTCGGCGCGCCGAACAGCACGTTTTCTTTCGCCGGCTCTGCGGTGAACACGTCGAAGCCCGCCGCCGCGACGTGGCCGCTTTCGAGCGCCGCACGCAGCGCGACCTCATCGACGAGGCCGCCGCGCGCGGCGTTGACGATGATGACGCCCTTCTTCGTCTTGGCGATATTTTCGGCGGACAGAATGTTCTTTGTCTTCTCCGTCATCGGCGTGTGCAGTGAGATGAAATCCGCGCGCGCCAGAAGATCTTCCAGCTCCACCTTCTCCACGCCGATCTCGATGGCGCGTTCGGGCGACAGGAAGGGATCGTACGCGATCACCTTCATCTTGAGACCGAGCGCCCGCTCCGCAACCAGCGAACCGATATTGCCGCAGCCGATGAGGCCGAGCGTCTTGGCGTAGAGCTCCACGCCCATGAAGCGGTTCTTCTCCCACTTGCCCGCCTGCGTGGAGGCATCGGCCGCCCCGAGTTGTCGCGCCGCCGCAAAGAGCAGCGCAATGGCGTGTTCAGCGGTGGTGATCGAATTGCCGAAGGGCGTGTTCATCACCACGATGCCCTTTGCGGTCGCGGCGGGAATGTCGACATTGTCGACGCCGATGCCCGCACGGCCGATGACCTTCAGGTTCGTCGCGGCGGCGCTGATGTCCGGCTTCACTTTCGTCGCCGAGCGGATCGCGAGGCCATCGTAATTGCCGATGATTTCCTTCAGCTTCGCGGCGTCCGGCCCGAGCTGCGGCTGGAAATCCACCTCGATCCCGCGCGAACGGAAAATTTCGACGGCGGCGGGGCTGAGTTCGTCACTGATCAGAACTTTAGGCATTAGCGTACTCCATTGCGCCAGTCAGCGCGCGTAAGTTGGTGAACGAGGCAGTCGTCGTCGCCGAACATGCGGCGGCCGACGACGGTGAATCCGAGACGCTGATAGAACCGGTGTGCGTCCGTGTTGGTGTTGAGCGGATCGATGACGATGCCGATGACTTCCGGATCGGCGAAACACTTTGCGAGCGCGAGCCGCATCATCTCCACGCCGACGCCGCGATTGCGATCGATGGCGTCACCGATCCAGATGTCGATGGCGCGCAGGTGCGGCGGACATTCGCCCCAGTAGTGCGTTGGCTCCAGATGCGGATCGATGATCTGCATCGCGCCCACGGGACGGCCGTCCTCCTCGGCGATGTAGTAGGCCCATACGTTCGAAAACGTCGCGATCTCCTCGGCCCAGTCGGATCCGAACGCGGCTTCCGCGTCCGGATCGTCACTGGAACAGGCAATCACGTCGGGATCGCGATCCCAGAGTTCGAGGATCGCGACGTCATCGAGCGTGGCGGGGCGCAATGTGATCTTGGGGGTGGTCATCGGCATCTCGCTTCAGCGGATGACGCGTTCAGGCGAGCCCTTCGACACAAGTCGCGAACGCCCACTCGATCCACGGCACGAGCGCTTCGACGTCGCTCTTCTCGATGGTGGCGCCGCACCAGATGCGCAGGCCCGGCGGCGCCGTGCGGTAGTTCGCGGCGTCCACCGCAACGCCTTCTTTCTCAAGAAGATCGTTGAGCTTCTTCGCGAACGCAGCCTTCGCGTCCCCATCGAGCGCGGTGACGCGCGGATCGACGATGGCGAGGCACACGCCGGTGTTCGACCATGTGGCATCGCTCTCCGCGAGCGGTGCGATCCACGGCGTCTTCGCCGCCCAGTCGTAGAGCACTTTCGCATTCGCATCGGCGCGCGCGTGCAGCGCCTTCAGGCCGCCAATGCTCTCGCCCCATTTCAGCGTGTCGAGATAGTCTTCCGTCGCCAGCAGCGACGGCGTGTTAATCGTCGCGCCCTCGAAGAGCTCGGCGTCGAGCTTGCCCTTCTTGGTCATGCGGAAGATTTTTGGCAGCGGACGATCCGGCTCGAAGCTTTCCAGACGCGCCACAGCGCGGGGGGAAAGAATGATCATGCCGTGCGCGGCCTCGCCGCCCATCACCTTCTGCCAGGAATAGGTGACGACATCGCATTTCGACCAGTCGATCGGTTGCGCGAACGCCGCCGAGGTGCAGTCGTTGATGGTGATGCCTTCGCGATCGGCGGCGATCCAGTCGAAGTTCGGGATCTTCGCGCCCGACGTCGTGCCGTTCTGCGTGAAGATGATGTCGGCGTTTTTCCGCGCTTTCGACAGATCCGGCAGCGCGCCATAGGGACGCCCGACATGCAGCGCAGCATCGATCTTCAGCGCCTTCGCGTCCGTCACCCACTCTTCACCGAAGCTTTCCCAGGCGAAGACATCGACGGGGCGCTCGCCCAGCATCGACCACATGGCCATTTCGACGGCGCCCGTATCGGACGCGGGCACGATGGCGATCCTGAAGTCCGCCGGCACTTCGAGAAGCGCGCGCGTGCGGTCGATCGCTTCCTTGAGCTTGGCCTTGCCCGCTTTCGAGCGGTGCGAGCGACCGAGAGCCGCGCCTTCCAGCGCGTTCAAAGTCCAGCCAGGACGTTTTTTGGTGGGTCCCGAGGAAAATCGGGGATCAGCCGGTTTTACCGCCGGCTTCGGCGGAGCATTGCTCGTCATGTTTAACCATCCTCACAGATGGACGTCCGCCGGTGGGAGCGGATGGCCCGCGCCGTGTGTGACTGCGCCGCCGTCCGCCGTCAAACAAATTTGTTGCGCCGCATCATTGCAGCGCGACGTTGCGCGGCCCCTGCGGCGCGGTTCAGGATGATGATCGCTTCGGGGTCTTCATGTCCGCTACCGGCGTTTCCGCGTCCAACTGGGCGCTCTTCTTCCTGTGCGTAGCCTTATGGGGCTCGGCCTATGCGGGCGTGCATGTGGCGCTCGAAGGCGGCGCGCCGCCGTGGGCGATCGTGGCCGGGCGGCTCTGGATCGCGGCGGGCATATTGAACGCGCTGCTCTGGTTGCGCCGACGCCAGGGCAAGGAGCCGCCGCCGACGCCGGGCGTGACGGTGAAGCTCGCCTTTCTTGGCCTGCTGGGCGCATCGGCGCCGTTTGCGCTGCTCTCCTACGCGCAGCAGACGATCACGTCAGGACTGGCAGGCATCCTCGCGGCGCTGACGCCGCTGCTGGTCGGAGTCACTGCGCCGCTCGTGGCGCCGGACGAACGCGTGACGCCCAACCGCATCATCGGACTCCTGCTCGGCTTTGCGGGCGTCATCGTGCTCACGGGCGCCGACGCGCTGAAAGGTCTGGGCGGCGGCGCGATCATCGGGCAGCTGGCAGCGGCGGGCGCGGCTATCGCCTATGCGCTCAACACGCTCATCGCACGCACGGGCAAGCCGATCCCCGCGCTCGAAGCGGCGGCGGGCTGGATCTTCTTCGGCGCGCTGTGGTCGACGCCGATGGCGCTGTTCACCTTCGGAGACGCGCAGTTCGACATGAGCGCCGTCACTGCGATCACCCTGCTCGGCATCGGCCCGACGGCGATCGCCAGCATCGCGTATTTTCATCTGCTCAACACGGCGGGCCCGAGCTTCGTGACGCAGACGAACTATGTGCTGCCGCTGTGGGCAGTCGCACTCGGCGCGGTCGCGTTCGGCGAAGTACTGCATTGGAACGCGGCGCTTGCCCTCGCACTCATCGGGCTGGGCCTTTTCACCACGCAGGGTGGCTGGCGCATTTTCCGCTTCGGTTGATTAGCCGCTGACGGCGGCGCGCACTTCCGACTGATCGTTTGCGGGGTCGGCGTCGAACAGCTGCGGCTGCGCATCGTCGTAGCCGACAGTGTCGGCACCCAGTTCCGCCGCCGTCTGCGTCGAAGCGCGCGCTGCGGGAATCACCGGCGCGACCGAGGAGTTGGAGTCGCTGGTAGAGCGCACGCGCGTGGGCGCGCCGCCGAAGCGTTCGATGGACGGATCGAGTTCGCCGCGCAGATAGACCGCGATCTTGCCGAGAAGGCGCGAGCTGGAAAGCGTCTGCAGGCCGCGCACGGTGCCGGTGCGTTTCGACGCCTGGAAGCCCGTGACGCTGTCGCGATCGAGGCGGTCGCACCAATAGGGCGTGAGATCAGCGAAGGACGAGCCCGTCACCGGATCCTCCGCGAGCCCGACGCCCGGCGCGAAGAAGCGCATCACGAAATCATACGGCTTGCCTTCGTCCGCCATCGCCGTGACGGCGAGGCAGCCCACGCGCGGACCGCGCACGAGTTTCTCGATGGCTTTGAGATCGGGCTTCAGCGCGCGCACCGCCGCCTCGCTGTCAAGCACGACGTTGGCGTATTCGCCGACGAAGCCGTCGATCACGCGCACATTGCCGAGGCCGGTCACGAGTTCGGCCGGCGGCGTCCACGGCTGGCGCACGCGGCGCGGCAGATCGAGGGTGAAGCCTTCCGGGGTCGAGCGCACGACCAGCGGGCCTGCCTGCGTGTCGAACACCACCACCTCCAGATCGCGCTCGATCTCCGTCAGCAGCACGCCGCCGGCGGCGAGCGTGGCGTGGCCGCAGATCGGCACCTCGGTGAGCGGCGTGAACCAGCGGAGCTGGTAGTTGCCCTTCAGGCCAGTCGGCACGAAGAAGGCGGTCTCGGAGCAGCGGTTTTCCGCCGCGATCGCCTGCAGCACGTCGTCGCCCAGCCAGGCGGTCAGCGGCACCACGGCGGCGGTATTCCCGGCGAACACCTTGTCGGTGAAGGCGTCGACGAACCAGATGCGCATGGGCCACGTCCCCGGAAGCAGTGCAAAGGCGCGCGAACCGCGCCGCGGCGGATTTTGATACCAACCTGTAAATAGGACGGAAACTTCCCCGCGCGCGAGGCCTAACCCCTCTCGCGGGTAGTCCAGCCCCTCATGGGCCAGCCATGGTCGAGCGGGCCGTGCCCGGCCCCGAAACCAGGCGCGCGGCGGATGGCTTCGAGCAGATATTCCCGCGCCGCGCGAACCGCTTCTTCGAGACTTTCGCCCTGCGCGAGCTTCGCAGCGATGGCGGACGCCAGCGTGCAGCCGGTGCCGTGGGTGGCGCGGGTCTCGATGCGGTGGGACTCGAAGATGGTGAACCCGTCGGGTGTCGCCAGCACGTCGCGCAGGGTGGGGCCGTCGACATGGCCGCCCTTCACCAGCGCGGCCTTCGCGCCGAGGACAAGGAGCTTTTCGGCGGCGCGCTTCTGGCCGTCGAGATCGGCGACGACGATCCCGGTCAGCGCCTCCGCCTCAGGCGCGTTCGGCGTGACGAGCGCGGCGCGCGGCAGCATGAGGGTGCGCACAGTCTCCGGCGCGCGCGGCTCCAGCAGAGGATGACCGCCCTTGGCGATCATCACGGGATCAACGACGAGGGCGACGCCTTGCGCATAGGCGTCGATGGCCTGCACCACGGCCTCCACCGTCTCCACCGTCGCGAGCATGCCCGTCTTCAGTGCATCGGCGCCGATGTCGTCCATGACCACGCGGATCTGGTCGCGCACGATGTCGAGCGGAATGGGGTGTACGCCGAAGACGCCAAGCGTGTTCTGCACGGTGATCGCCGTCACCGCCGTCGCAGCATAACCGCCGAGCGCCGTCACCGCCTTGATGTCGGCCTGTATCCCTGCCCCGCCGCCGGAGTCGGAACCCGCAATGATGAGGACGCGGCCTTTCATGATTCGCCCCGCTCCATCGCGCGCCACACGCGCATGGCCTGAACTGTCTCACGCACGTCGTGGACGCGCAGCATGTCGGCGCCGAGCGAAGCTGCGCGGATCGCCATGGCGATGGAGCCGCCAAGGCGTTCGCCTGCGTCCTTCGCAGCTGGATCGATGCGGGCGATGAAGCTTTTGCGCGATGCCCCGTAGAGCAGCTTGAATCCCGTCTCTTCCTTGAACGCGCCGACCGCATCCGTGAGCGCGAGATTGTGCGCGAGCGTCTTGCCGAAGCCGATGCCGGGATCGATCCATATCTTCTCCGCCGCAATCCCCGACATCATCGCCGCATGCGCGCGCGCGCGCACGAACGCGATGACATCGGCGACCACGTCATCGTACTTCGGATTGGCCTGCATGGTGCGCGGCTCGCCCTGCATGTGCATGAGCACCACGTCGCAACCGAGATCGGCAGCGACGTCGAGCGCGCCGTCCGCACGCAGCGCATTCACGTCGTTCCACATGCACGCGCCTGCCGCGCAGGCCGCGCGCGCAACCGCGGGCTTCATCGTGTCGATGGACACCGGCGCGGGAGACGCCGCACTGAACGCCTCGATGAAGGGAACGACGCGATCCAGTTCTTTGGCTTCGGAAACGGGTGGCGCGCCGGGCCGCGTGGACTCGCCGCCGACGTCGATCAGATCCGCGCCGTCCTCGACCATCTGCAGGGCCGTATCGACGGCGGCCTTCATATCGACAAAGCGCCCGCCGTCCGAGAACGAATCCGGCGTGATGTTGACGATGCCCATGATCCACGGGCCGCCGGAAATGCGCGGGGCTGGAATCACTTCAGATGCTGCACGAAGGACAGGACGTTGTGGTCAGGATCCTTGAACCACGCGACCTTCGCGCCGCCGTCCGGGCTGTCCCACACGCCGCGCGCGTCCTGTTGCAGAAAACCGTAGCGTTCCATCGTCACGCCTTTCGCAACGATGGCGTCGATTTCGGCGGCAATGTCCTTCACCTGGAATCCGAGCACGGCGAACGCCGAGGGCACGAGACCCGGCACCTTCGACACGCGCAGCTCCACGCCATCGGCGTCGAACACGTAAGCAAACTGGTTTTCGTCCTGCAGCTTCAGGCCGAGCGTGTCGCGATAGAAGTCGCGCGCCGTATCGCCACGCTGCGTGCCCACCATGGCGATGATTTTTGCGCCGCCGATCATGATCGTCTCCCTGCCGCGCTTTGCCGCGCCCGCCACAGCGCGTTACAAACGCGCGATGACCTACAAACTTTATGCGTCGCATGGCTGCGGGTCCATGCTGGTGGAAGCGGCCTTTGCCAAGGCGGCGCTGCCGCTCGACATCGTCGACATCGACTGGGACGACACCGGCTGGGACAGCGCGCGGCTGAAGGCGCTCAACCCGCTCGGACAGGTGCCGGTGCTCGTGCTGCCCGACGGATCGGTCATGACCGAAAGCGCCGCGATCCTGATGTATCTCACCGAGATCGCGCCGCAGGCGGCGCTCGCGCCGGCGATCGGAGACCCGACGCGCCCGCAATTCCTGCGCTGGCTGCAGTTTCTCGTCTCTGCCGTCTACCCAACCTTCACCTACGGCGACCGGCCGGAACGCTGGCTGCCGGGACACGCCGACGCCGGCGAAGCGCTGACGAACGTCAACATCGAGCATCGCAAGGCCATGTATCGCCACATGGAAGCGCACGCAGGCGCGCCGTACTTCCTCGGCGCGCAGGTCGGCCTGATCGACATCTATATGTGGGCGATGAACCACTGGCGGCCCCGGCAGGACTGGTTCGCCGCAGAGACGCCGAAGCTGCACGCGATCGCCGAGGCCATGCGGCGCGAACCGTGGATCGCCGCGGTCGCGCAACGCAACGGTCTCTGACTACGCCCCCTGCGGTGCGGGATCGCCGCCCCAGCTTGGACGACGGGGCTCCGGCGCCTCGTCCGTCACCGGCAGCGCGGGCGCGGGCGGCAGCGGACTCGACGGCGTATCGTCGGGGCGATCGAGCTTCTCGCCGCGCAGCACGATGGTGATCTCCTCGCCGGAGAGCGTCTCGTACTCGAGCAGCGCCTGCGACAGCAGTTCGTGCTCGTGCGCCTTTTCCGTGAGGATGCGCTTGGCTTCGTTGTAGCCCTCTTCCACGAGGCGTTTCACCTCGGAGTCGATCTTGCGCGCGGTATCCTCGGACACGTTCTGCGTGCGCGACACGGAGTGGCCGAGGAAGACCTCCTCCTGGTTGTCGCCGTAGGAGACAAGACCGAGCAGGTCCGAATAGCCCCAGCGCGTGACCATGTTGCGCGCGAGATTGGTGGCGCCGGTGATGTCCGAAGACGCACCCGACGTGATCTGGTCTTTGCCAAAGATGAGTTCTTCCGCGACGCGACCGCCCATGAGCACCGCGAGGCGGCTCATCATCTGCGTGTAGTGCATGGAGTATCGGTCGCCTTCCGGCAGCTGCATCACCATGCCCAGCGCGCGCCCACGCGGCACGATCGTCGCCTTGTGGACGGGATCACTGTCGGGGACGTTGAGCGCGACGAGCGCGTGGCCGGCCTCGTGGTAGGCCGTCAGCTTCTTTTCCTTTTCGCTCATGGCCATGGAGCGGCGTTCGGCGCCCATCATGACGCGATCTTTCGCGTCCTCGAACTCGGCGCGCGTGACGACGCGCTTGCCGCGACGGGCCGCCAGCAGGGCGGCTTCGTTGACGAGGTTGGCGAGATCGGCGCCGGAGAAACCCGGCGTACCGCGCGCGATTGTCTTCAGATCGACATCCGACGAGATCGGCACGTTCTTGGTGTGCACTTTCAGGATCTTCTCGCGACCGCCGATGTCGGGGTTCGGCACGACGACCTGACGGTCGAAGCGGCCCGGACGCAGCAGCGCGGGATCGAGCACGTCGGGGCGGTTGGTCGCCGCGATGAGGATGATGCCCTCGTTCGCTTCGAAGCCGTCCATCTCGACGAGCAACTGGTTCAGCGTCTGCTCGCGCTCGTCGTTGCCGCCGCCGAGGCCTGCGCCGCGGTGGCGACCGACGGCGTCGATTTCGTCGATGAAGATGATGCAGGGCGCATTCTTCTTCGCCTGTTCGAACATGTCGCGGACGCGGCTCGCGCCGACGCCGACGAACATTTCGACGAAGTCCGAACCGGAGATAGAGAAGAACGGCACGTTCGCTTCGCCCGCGATGGCGCGTGCGAGCAGCGTCTTACCCGTACCCGGAGGACCGACGAGCAGCGCGCCCTTCGGGATTTTGCCGCCGAGGCGCTGGAACTTGCCGGGATCGCGCAGGAACTCGACGATCTCCTGCAGCTCTTCCTTGGCTTCATCGATGCCCGCGACATCATCGAAGGTGATGCGCGTCTTGGATTCGTTGAGGAGTTTCGCCTTGGACTTTCCAAAGCCCATGGCGCCGCGACCGCCCGACTGCATCTGCCGCATGAAGAAGAACCACGCGCCGATCAACAGCAGCATGGGCAGGACGCCGAGCAGGATGTCGCCGATGCCGGGGCCGTTCTGCGGGCGCTCCGCGCGGATATCGACTTTTGTGGTGTCGAGCTTTGAGAGCGTCTCGTCCATCGTGCCGGACGGCACCTGCACCAGGAGGGTCTGGGCCGGATTGTCGACGGTCTTGGCGAAGATCGACTCGCCCTTGGTCGTGATCGATTTGATCCGGCCGGCGTTCACGTCGTTGATGAGCTGGCTGTAGGACGTTTCCGTGGCGTCGCGGGCCGGGTTCGGCGCGCTGACCATCTGGAACATGACCACCAGAAGAAGCGCGATGGCGCCCCAGATCAGGAGATTGCGGATCGGCATCGGGCTTGGGCCTCATGACCCCGCCTGGCTCGGTGGGGCTCCATTCTCATACAAGATAGGCGCCCGGAGGCTCCTGTGAACACCGCACCCTAACAAAGGCTGCTCAAGGGGGCGTGAAAGAAGATGCATAATCAGCGGAAAGGCGGCTCCCCGCCCCGCCAGAGCAGGCGCGCCATCCGGGATTCCACCAGCCAGCGGGCGGCGACCGCCTCTCCGGGCATGGCTTCGGCCCCGCCGCGAACGAAGGCCGGGGCTGTCGTCCGGCCATCGGCGGCGGGTCGCGCGGACCACCCGGGCTCGATGGCGGTGAGCTCCAGCCGGCGATCCCAGACCACCGGATGACCGGGTGCGAGGTCGAGCGACGGATGCGCCCGCCCCCCGCCGCGCCGCCCATGCACGCCGCCGGGATCGCGCGAAACGGTGACGGTTTCCCCAGCCCGCACGAAGTGAGCGCCCCCCAGAGCGGTATGGCCGTCCCGACCAAGCCGCAGCAGAAGTCCCTTCGCCGCTTCTTCGGGAATGTCGCGGGTCCGCGCGCCGACAGCGACGGCAAGAGCCGCAAGGGCAACGGCGCCGCCCTCGAAGCTCAGCAAACGCGCATGGAACGAGGCGACGCCCGCGTCATGGCGAATGAACATGGCGGCGGCCACCCGCGCGAGGCGATGGGACCTGGTTGCGACTACCCCTGCGGCGCGGGCCGCGTCGACCAGATCATCCGTTGCATCGGTGTCCTGAAGCTCCCGGCGCGCACGCACACGCGCGTAGCGTTGCGACGTGTTGGATGGGTCCTCGATCCATGGGATGCCCTCGGCGCGCAGATGCGCCCGCAAGGCCTCGCGCGACAGGTCCAGCATGGGCCGCGCAATCCAGAGGTCGCGCCCTTCCGGCCAGACCGGCGACGGCGACAACGCCGCCATGCCCGCCAGACCCAACGCGTGACTGCCGGCTAGACGGCGCATGAGGATGGTTTCGGCCTGATCGTCGCGCGTCTGGCCAAGATAGAGGACGGACGCGCCGCGCTCACGGGCGAGCGCCGCCAGCGTTTCGTGGCGGGCATTGCGAGCGGCTTCCTGCGATCGTTTTTCGCCGCGCGGCCACTGCAGGCGCATCACCACCGGCTCGGCGCCCAGGTCCCTCGCAATATCCGCCGCTTCGCGCGCCTCCGCAGCAGACTCTGACCGCAGAGCATGATCCACGATCGCCGCAATGCGGGGTCGATCCGGCGCGACCGCGCCAAGCAGATGCAGAAGCGCCAGAGAGTCTCCGCCGCCGGAGACGCCCACAAGCAGCGGGCCCCGGGCTTTCAGCGCGACGGACGCCGCCGCCGCAACGTCAGCGGCGAGGCTGTGCGCCGGCTTTGGGGGCGCCGGCCTTGGGGATGCCGGCGGGGGGCGTTGCAGCCGGTCGGGAGGTGATGAAGGCGGCATAGGTCTCAAGCGCCGCACCCCAGGTTTCGAGGTGCAGGCGCAGACTATCCGCAGAAAGCCCGCCTTGCAGGCTGATATCCATCTGCAGGGCCGGATCGCCATCCGGGTCGAGGAAAGCGCGGGCGAACCGGGTGCGGTTGTTCCAGCCGTTGATCCGCTCCAGCGGGATCCGTTGGCCGCCGCTGAACCCGGCATAGAGTTCGATATCGGTGCAGCCGCCTCCGGAGGAATTCCAGTTGCCGATGAAGGCCTGGAACGGAAGCGTCTCGATCCGGCCGAGCACGGAGGTCTGGCGGCCTTCCGTCTTCACCTCGGCGGTAAAGCCTGCGCGCTGAAGCGCGGCGACCAGCCCGTTCGCGTCCGTCGAGGAGATCAGGTTGACTGAAGCGGCCCGCGGCGGAGGCGCGCGGCCTATGGCTTCATCGGTCACGACCTGCGCCGAAACCGGCGCGGCGACGAGGGCGGTCGCTAGCGCGAGCGCGATCAGGCGCATGGTCTGCTCCTTTGTGAAAATCGTGCGCCTCAGCGCGCCGGGCACTGTGCGGCGCGGGCTTCGTTGACGGCGAGCGTGCGGATTGCTGCTGTGGCGGTGGGATACTTGGCCGGCAGGTCACGGAACGTCGCGCAGGCCTGGGCCGTCTGACCCATTCCCTTCAGCGAGATACCGAGGCGGACCCACGCGTCGGGCGCACGCGGCGACGTGGGCGACTTGCGCAGGAATTCGACGAACGTGGCCGCCGCATCGCTGTGGTGGCCGACAACGATCTGCGTACGGCCGAGAAAGTAGCGCGCTTCTGGTGCGTCCGGCGAGTCGGGATGTGAGCGGAGGAAACTCGTGAGCGCCGCTTCCGCTTCGGGCCAGCGCGTAGCATCCAGAAGTCGACGCGCTTCGCGGAAGGCTTGCGCCGCGTCACCGGGCGCGACTTGCGCAGGCAGGGTGCCGAGCTGTCCCGCGGCGGAAGGTGGCGGCGTGACGGTCTGCGCGCGCGGCGCGGCGTAAGGCGTCGGAATCACGACGGTCTCAGCGGGCGCGGCCTCGGCGACCGGCGGCGGCGCGCTTTCAGCGGTCTGCCGCTGCAGGCGCGCGTTTTCGTTGCGCGCACGCCGCAAATCCATCGAGAGGCGTTCATTATCAGCGGTGGCTTCGCGCAGCAGCGCCTCGAGTTCGTCCACGCGCGACTGGAGACGCGTGAGATTCTCACTCGCCGCCGGCGCGCTCGTCACCGACTGCGCATGTGGGGCGGACGTGAAGGCGACCGTCGCTGCGAGAGCGACGGCCGCGATCCGGATGGTCTTGAACATCATGGCGCGCATCTAGGGGTGCGCTTGGACCAAAATGCGGCGTTAGCTGACGGCGCCTGACACGAGTTGCGTGTGAGCGTTGCGGTTGAGCGAGTGCGCTTCTTCCGTCTGACGCGGATCAAGCGGGCGCTCCTTGCCGTAGGAAACCGTCTCTACGCGCCCGGCAGGGACGCCGAGGCCGACGAGGTATTCCTTGGCCGAGGCCGCCCGGCGCGCGCCGAGCGCGAGATTGTATTCGCGGGTGCCGCGCTCATCGGCGCTGCCGGCGAGGAGCACGCGCACCGTCGGGTAGCGGCGGAGCCACGCTGCCTGCTTTTCGAGCGTGGCGCGCGCTTCCGGCGAGAGGTCGTAGCGGTCGTAACCGAAGAACACGCGCTCCCCGACCGTGACACGGAAGTCATCGAGCGAACCCGGCAGCGGGCCCGACGGCAGCGGGGTCGGCGTCGGCGCAGGCGCGGTCACCACCGGCGGGGTCGGCGCGGGCGCTTCCTCGACCTTAGGCTTGCTGGCGCAGGCGGCCATCACGGCGACCAGGGCGAAGGCGGCGACTTTGGCGATGGTGCGCATGGCGAGAACGGCTCCTTGTGGGCGCCGCGCGTCGCGGCATTTAGGCGATAACAGCCCAGAACTGTGCGGAAATTTCGGCAAACCCGTCCTAAAGTTCCCTTTGTTCCGGTAACCAATAAGCAGCGGAACATGACACCCGCAACCGCTTGGGTTAACGCCGCCGCCCTCGCCGGGGTCCCGCGCAATGCTATATTTCCGACATTCGCCGACCGACGGCGACAGGAGCCCGCCCGTGCATTACCTCCATACCATGGTCCGAGTCCGCGACCTTGATGCGTCCCTAGACTTCTACTGCAACAAGCTGGGCCTGAAGGAGATGCGGCGCTCGGAGAGCGAGGCGGGGCGCTTCACTCTCGTGTTCCTCTGCGCGCCCGGCGACGAAGCGCATGTGCTCAAGGGCGGCTCGCCCATGCCCGGCCCGATGGTGGAGCTGACGTACAACTGGGACCCCGAGGACTATCAGGGCGGCCGCAATTTCGGCCACCTCGCCTATGCTGTCGATGACATCTACGCGAGCTGCCGCCAGTTGATGGACGGAGGCGTCACGATCTCACGCCCCCCGCGCGACGGCCGCATGGCGTTCATCCGCTCGCCGGACGGCATTTCGGTGGAGCTGTTGCAGAAGGGCGACCCCCTGACGCCGGCGGAGCCGTGGGCGAGTATGGCGAATACCGGAGTCTGGTAGCTCACTATCCAACTGGTTAACGGCGCCCGGAATACGACTCCGGCGGAAACCTTTTGTTAACCACGCCGCGCAATCGTTCCGGCATGGGAACGATCTTCATCCACTTCCATCCCCATGATCTGTTCGCCGCCGAGATCATCGCCGGCGCGCTGGTGGATTGCGGCGACGTCATTCTACGACCGCATGCGCCGACGGCGCTGCTTCCCCCTACGCCGGAGCGTCTCGCGGTGGACTGGCACGTCGTGTTGTGGACCACGAACGGCATGTCGATTTCTTCGTTGCGGCATCTCATCCACGAACTCGCGCGGCTGCGCGGCCCCGTGATGGTATTGTCCTATGAAGATAACATCGCCCCGGAAGACCTCCGCCGCGACCAGCAGTTTCCGCTCTTCGATCGCGGTGTTGACTGGCGCGTCTATCGCGCCGGCTTGCGACAGCGCCTGCGCTACGCGGTGGAGACCTACCCGAGGCAGGAGCGCGTCGACAGTCTCGTGCTCGCCGCGCGCAATCTCGATCAATCCGTGCAGGCGCTGTTTGCGAGCCGCTTCGTGCTGCCGGGGCTGATCCTGTTCGGCGTCTTCATCTGGACGCTGCGCTGACGTCAGATATCCTTTGCGCTCGCGATCTCAAATTCGCGCATGTTGCGATCGCCGATCCCCGCCTCCGCCCAGCTGTCGCGCCAGAGCTGCATGTGCGGCATGTGGCGGTGCGCCTCGCGGGCTTCCAGGTCACGGAAGACCTCGAAGATATGGACGAGATGATCGTCGTTCACGTCGAAGGCGAAGCTGTAGTCGAGGCACCCCGGCTCCGCGCGCGATGCAGCGACGATGGCGCGGATGTGCGGGAGTGCGGCGTCACGCTTGCCGGGGGTTATGCGGATGGTGCCGGCGAGGAGGATCATTTGAGCCACGCGGTCAGATACCGGCGACGTTGCTCATACGCGCTGATGTCGTCGGCGCGGGTGAGCGTCATGCCGATGTCGTCGAGACCTTCGAGCAATTTGAGTTTGCGGCCCGGATCGATCTCGAAGGTGAAGACCTTGCCCGAAGGCGACGTCACCGACTGCGCGTACAGGTCGACGGTGAAGAGGCTGTTGCCCCCGCCCGCCTGATCCGCGAGCTCGTCGCACGCCTCCTGCGGCAGGACGATGGGCAGGATGCCGTTGTTGAAGCAGTTGTTGAAGAAGATGTCGGCAAACGAAGGCGCGATCACGCAGCGCAGGCCGAAATCGTCGAGCGCCCACGGCGCGTGCTCGCGCGAGGAGCCGCAGCCGAAATTCGGCCCCGCGATGAGGATGTTGGCGCCCTGGAAGGTCGGCCGGTTGAGCACGAAGTCGGGCTTGGGGTTTCCCTCCCCGTCGAAGCGCAGATCGTAGAAGAGGCCTCGGCCGAGTCCCGTACGCTCCACGGTGGCGAGGAACTGCTTCGGGATGATCTGGTCGGTGTCGATGTTCGCAATCGGCAGCGGCGCAGCGACGGCGTGGAGGCGGGTGAAGGGTTTCATGGTCAGATTCCAATCAACAGCGTCGGCACGCCGCATGTGCCGTCGCGGACGGTGAAGACGCGCGTGCCGTCGCGGCGGCCCTTGCGGATTCCCGAGACGTTCACGCCGGCAGCACTGATGCGTGCGTGGGCGGCGTCGATGTCGCCGGTGCGCCAGGTGAAACCCCATGGGCTGTCGGGCGCGTCGGACACGCCGGCTTTCGGGTCGTGCGCGACTTCGACGATCATGTCGCCGCAGCGGAAGAACATCAGCCGCGCATTCCACTCCGGCGCCGTGCGGTCGAGTCTGAGATCAAGGCCGAGCTTGGCGCCGTAATTCGCGAGCGCGCGATCGGGCGCGGCCGTGCGCACGACGACATGATCGAGAGCGGTCACGCCGGAGGGCGTTTCCATCGCCGAGCGCGGCCAGGGTTTGTCGTCGGGTTTCTGCTCGATGAGGAAGGTGTTCACGCCCGCAAACGCGGTGGAGAACATGCGCCAGTAGCGCTTGTCCTTCGTCTCGATATGCGTCGAGCGCAGCGGGTGCGGATCGGTCGCCTTCACGCCGCGCCGCGTGAGCAGTTTGTGACAGGCGTCGAGATCCGGCGTCGCATACGCAAACGCCCAGATGCCCTCGCCATGAGCATCGAGATGGGCCCTCGCCATGTCGCCCGTAAAGCCCGGCCCCGTCGGGCAGATGATGTCGAGGGCCATGTTGTCGAGCTGGAACCAGACATGCTCGGCGCCGCCGTCGCCGCCATGCCAGTTTGGCTTGCAGCCGAGGAGCGCACTGTACTGCGCGGTCGCGGCGGGCAGATCGCGTACGATGAGCGCGACGTGATCGAGGGCGGTGATCATGTGTACCTCCGCGCATCGACGAGCTTGCCCTCAAGCGCCGCCGCCGCCGCCATTGCCGGCGACACCAGATGCGTGCGCCCGCCGCGTCCCTGCCGGCCTTCGAAGTTGCGGTTGCTCGTACTCGCGCAGCGCTCTCCCGGCGCGAGCTTGTCGGGGTTCATGCCGAGGCACATGGAGCAGCCGGGTTCGCGCCATTCGAAACCGGCGTCGATGAAGATGCGGTCGAGGCCCTCGGCTTCCGCCTGCTCGCGCACGAGACCGGAGCCCGGCACCACCATCGCGCGCACCCCGTCGGCGACGTGTTTGCCCTTCGCGATCGCCGCAGCGACGCGCAGGTCCTCGATGCGCGAATTTGTGCACGAGCCGATGAACACGCGCTGCACGGGCAGGCCCTCGAGCTTCTGCCCCGCTTCAAGCCCCATATAGGCGAGCGCGCGCGCCGCGACGTCGGCCTTCACGGAATCAGTGAAGCTCTTCGGATCGGGCACGACATCGTCGATCCCTGCGCCCTGCTCCGGGTTCGTGCCCCACGTCACGAACGGCGCGAGCGTTGAAACATCAATGTCCACCACCACGTCGAATGTCGCATCGGCATCGCTCTTCAGCGTCTTCCAGTAGAGCAGCGCCTCCTGCCACGCGCCGCCCTTCGGCGCTGCCACGCGGCCCATGAGGTACGCAAACGTCTTGTCATCCGGCGCCACGAGGCCCGCGCGGGCGCCCGCTTCGATGGACATGTTGCAGATCGTCATCCGCGCTTCCATCGAGAGCGCCCGGATCGCCGAGCCTGCATATTCGATGACGTAGCCCGTGCCACCGCTCATCCCGATCTTCGCGATCAGCGCGAGCACCATGTCCTTCGACGTCACGCCCGGCTGCAGTTCGCCCTCGAACCGCACCAGCATGTTCTTCGCCTTGCGCGAGCGCAGCGTCTGGGTGGCGAGCACATGCTCGACCTCGCTCGTGCCGATGCCGAAGGCGAGCGCACCGAGCGCGCCGTGCGTGGAGGTGTGGCTGTCGCCGCACACGATCGTCATGCCCGGCTGCGAACGTCCCTGCTCGGGGCCCACCACATGGACGATGCCGTTGCGCAGATCGCCCATCGGGAAATACTCGATGCCCGCTTCCGCAACGTTCGCCGTGAGCGTTTCCAGTTGCAGCCGCGCTTCGGGATCTTCCACGCCCTCAAGCCCAGCCGCCTGGTTTTCCGTCGGCGTGTTGTGATCGGCCACCGCAAGCGTGAGATCGGGGCGACGCACGTGACGTTTTGCGACCTTCAGGCCCGCGAACGCCTGCGGGGTCGTCACCTCATGGATCAGGTGAAGATCGATGTAGAGAAGCGCCGACCCGTCGGGTTCGGCGCCGACGACGTGATTGTCCCAGATCTTGTCATAAAGTGTGCGTGCAACCATGGCCGGGATGTACGGTGTAACCCGCCGGCTTCGCAACCATGACTGGTCGCCCAAGCAATCAGTCGCAGCCGTCGCGACGGCCATCGTAGGTCACAGCGCGGTCCTCGCCGGTGACGTAGGTGATCTTCAGCGTTTCAGGCCCGGCGTCGATCTCGACCCACTGCGCATTGTCCCCGTCCGCCCTTCCCGGACCGAAAAAGGCGCGCCAGCACGGCGGCGAGGACATCATGTTGAGCTCGACCATGCACATGGACCAGGGCGCGGCGTCGCCGCCGGGCTTCAGCTTCCAGCGCACGGCGTCGGGATCGCCCTTCTGGAAGTAGGTGAGTTCATCGCCCTGCCATTCGCCCGAGGGGCTTTTTCGTGCAGGAAACCAGCGCTGGGTGATGGTGTTTTCGCCGCGCCGCTCGATCCAGCACCCGCGCAGTGCGGAGGCATCCGTTGCGGCAGGCGACGCGGACACGCAGGCGGTCAGCGCGAGCGCCGCCAGGACGGCGAGAACGGGCGAACGTCTCATGGGATGATCTCGCGATTGACGTGGCGGCGATGCGACCCGATCATCGGTGCCAGAGAACCGGGAGGAAATCATGGCTGACGGCAATGCGGGCGACATGGCGAAATTCACCGCCATGCAGGACGGCACCCAGGAGGACTGGGGCATCATCGTCAAGCACGCGGGCCCCTTCAACAAGGGCCTCGCCGACCGGGTGATCACGCACCTCAAGCTGCTGGACGGCGACTTCGGCGGCTATCCGGTGGACCGCCTCACGCATTCGCTGCAATCGGCCACGCTCGCGCAACGCGACGGCATGGACGAGGAATACATCGTCTGCGCGCTGCTGCACGACATCGGCGACACGCTGGGTTCGACGAACCACGCCGACATCGGCGCCGCGATCCTGAAGCCCTTCGTCAGCGAACAGAACCACTGGATGCTGGAGAACCACGGCATCTTCCAGGGCTATTATTTCTTCCACTATCTCGGCCTCGACCGCGACATGCGCGAGAAGTATCGCGGCCACCCGAACTTCGAATACACCGCGCGCTTCTGCCACCGGCATGACCAGAACGCTTTCGATCCGAACTACGATGCGATGCCGCTCGAAGCTTTCGTGCCAATGGTGCAGCGCGTGATGGAGCGGCCGAAGCGCTCGATCTATCTGCGCGAAGCGAGCTAGCGCCGCCAGCCGCTATCGCGCGCCGCCTTCTCCTGTGCGGCGTCGAGCGTTTCGCCGGCGATCTTCTCTTCCACCAGCGCCAGCAAGGCGGGCGGCGTTTCGACGCTCGCCGTCCGGAACTGCGAGGGCGCGCGAGGCTCCGACGCCACGGCCATCTGCACGCGCCACGTCTCGCCTTCGCGGCACGCGAGGCCGCTGACGCCGCCGCCTTCATAGGAATAGGTGCGGCACGCTTCGCCGGCCTCGCCGCGGAAGGTGAGCCCGATGCGCACGGATGTCCCGGCATCGGATGCAAGCTGCGTGTCCAGCGCGCGATCGAGCGCGCCGTTCGCGACGAGGGCGCCGTTGCTGGCCACCATCATGGGATCGGGTTTGCGGAGCGCGACGCCGCCGAACAGGATGCCCACCATCAGGCACGCCGCCATGGCGCCCCACTCACGGCGGGTCCAACCGAACTTCTTCGCGCGCGCCGCTGCGATGTCGACGACGTTCGCCGTCTCTGTCTTCGGAGCGGGCCTCACTGCATCGACGAGACGTTGGGGTACAGGTTCGTCGAGGATCGGCGCGAAGGCGCCGGAAAGCTTCGCCCGGGTGGCGCGGTGGCGTTCCACCGTGGCGCGCGCATCGGCGTCCGTGGCGAGTTCGGCCTCGACGAGCGCCTTTTCCATGCCGGCGAGTTCGCCGTCCGCGTAAGCCATGAGCTGTTCCTGGGTCACGCTCATGTCGCGTCTCCGCCAAGCCGTTTCTCGAGAGCCTCGCGCCCGCGCGCCAGACGACTGGTCAACGTGCCCATCGGCACGCCCATCGCTTCCGCCGCCTCGCGGTAGCCGAGGCCTTCGATACATACGAGCGCGATGGCGCTTCGTTGTTCCTCCGGCAGGGTCGCGAGGGCGGCCTGCATGTCGAGCGCGTCGAGACGGCCCTCCACCACGCGCGCGCCATCGACGCCGACGTCCACGCCGTCTTCCTCGACGGCAAACACCTTGCCGCGCCGTGCGCGGGCGCGGGTTTCGTCGATCCACGCATTGCGGGTCATGGCGAGGAGCCAGGCGTCGAGCCGCGTGCCGGGCTGGAACTGGTCCAGTCTCATGAGCGCGCGCTCCACCACGATCTGCACGAGATCGTCCGCGTCCGCCGGCTGGCGGGCGAGCACCCTGGCGAACCGGCGCAGGCGGGGAAGCAGGCTGACGATCTCATCGCGTAGTCCATCGGCTGAGGATGCCATATCTGTCACCATGAACGACCGGGCGGGACCGTTTCTTCCCGAAGACGCGAGAATCAGCACGCCGGGATGAATATGCAGGTTTGAAGCGTTCTACCGGCACGAAAGGTTGCATCGTGACGACACTGCCAAATCCCGGGCCAGATCCCGGAACAGGCGCCCCGCGGCGCCGAAGAGGTCGCTGGCTGGCGCTCGCTTCGCTCGCGCTCGTCCTGCTGGCGACGCCTGCGGCCGCGCAGCTGCCCCTGCCCCAGCCGCAACTGCCTGCGCTGCCTGGCGTCGGCGAAGTGGCGCGCGATGCGGTCCCGGCGGTAGAGCGGGCCGTTCCGCTGAACGAGCTGCGCAAGCTTCGCCTGCGCGATCTGGTGCGCGGCAACGCGCGGGTGCTGGAGCTGGAACGCGGCCAGGCCATCGTGCGTCACGAGGTGATCGCGATTGCGCCCGGCGTAGCGGCATTGGACGCGGCGCGCACGGCAAGCTTCACCATCGCGTCGACGGAACCCCTCAAGGGGCTGGACACTTCCATCGTCACCCTGCGGGCGCCGGAGGGCATGTCCACACGGCGCGCGCTCAAACGCCTGCGCGAGCTCGATCCGGCCGGCGTTTACGATTTCAACCATCTCTACGCGGAGTCCGGGCCTTCGCCGGTGCTGCGGCAGGGCCACGGCGGCGCGGCAAGCACAGCGCGCGTCGGTCTCATCGACAGCGGCGTCGATGGGCGCCATCCGGCGCTGTCCGGCGCGCGCGTGCAGACACGATCTTTTGCTGGACCGGTGGTCGTTCCATCCGATCACGGGGCAGCGGTCGCCTCTATCCTCGCCGATCGCGCAGGCCGTATCTATGCGGCTGACGTCTATAGCGGTGCAGTCACGGGCGGGTCTGCAGCCGCGCTGGCGCGGGCCTTCGCGTGGATGGTGCGTGAGCGCGTGGCGGTGGTGAACATCAGCCTCGTCGGACCGCCCAATCAGGCGCTGCAGGCGATCGTGGCGGGCATGGTGGCGCGCGGCTTCGTCATCGTTGCGGCGGTAGGGAACGACGGTCCGGCGGCGGCGCCACTTTATCCCGCGTCGTATCCGGGAGTGGTCGGCGTGACCGGCGTGAACGCGCGCGGGCGTGTGATCGTGGAAGCGGCGCGTGGACCGCAGGTGGACTTCGCCGCGCCCGGCGCCGACATCGAAGCGCCGACGCTGGGCCAAGGTAGCGTTGCGGTGCGCGGAACATCCTACGCGGCGCCAGTTGTCGCCGGCCTGCTGGCGCAGAAACTCGATGCGCCGAGCACGGAAGGGCGCGCGCGCGCGGTGCACGAACTCGCGGCGTCAGCGCACGACCTCGGCGCGCGCGGTCGCGACGACGTTTACGGGGCCGGCCTGGTCGGTCGCGCAGCGTTAGCGGGAAAGTAATTCGGCAGGATCGCGGAATAACTGCCGCCGCCCGGACGTTCTCCTTTTGAAGGCCGCACACAAGCGCGGATCCGCTGAAGGAGCAACCCATGATCACCAAGTCCCTCTTCATCGGCGCGGCATTCGCCGCGCTCACCATCGCCTCTCCCGCGTCCGCACAACTCGGCGGCATCGGCGGGCAGGTGGGCGGTCAAGTCGGCGGTCAGGTCGGCGGCGGCATCTCGCGTCCAGGCCTGCCGGATGTGGGCGGAACCGCGCGCAGCACCACGGGAACAGTGCGCGACCGCGCGCAGGACGCCACAACCCGCGCCCAGCGCCGCGCCCGTGAAGCGGCCGAGAAGGCGCGCAACGCTACGCCGGACGTTCCGTCGAGCGTGGATGCTTCAGGTTCGGCTTCCGGCGCCGTGACCGCCGATGGCGCACCCCGTCCCGCCGCCCCCGACACGAGCACCCTGCGCACCCGCGCAAACGGCGCTGCGGACTCGGCCACATCGACGATGCGCAATGTCGGCAACACCAACGCCGGCGGTTCGCTCGGCGGCACAGCCAGCGGCGGCGGTTCAGCGGCGGGCAATTCCGCGAACGGCAGCGCTGGCGGCGCACTGAACGGCGCGATTTCCTCCAACGCCGGCGACACGGCGGCTGATGGCGTCACCACGGTGCGCGAGAAGAGCACACGCGCGTCGCGTCGTGCGGCCCGCGCGGCGCGCAATGCGGCGAACAACGCGCCCTCCCCGAGCGCAACCGGCGCCGCGGACGCAACTGGCTCGGCTTCCGCCGACCGCAACGGCGCGAATGCTTCGGCGGACGTGAAGGCCACGGGCGCTGCGCGTCCGAAGTAGCGCAAACGGTCCTCACCCTGAGGTCACTGCGGCGGAGCATTTCATGCTCCGCCGCTTTCCTTTTCGGGCGCCTCCATCACGTAGACGTCGCTGCTGATCACACGATCGGCGCCGCTCGGGTCTCTCCGCGACACGCGGACCCTGCGCTCGGTGGTCGTAGCCGTGATGTGCACGTCGATGTGACATGCGACCAACGGCGCATCCCCGTGAAGGCGCGCCTCGATACGATCCATTTCCACAACGAATGACAAAGCGACCGCGACGTCGTGCATGTTGCGCAGGCGCAAATCCTTGAACGCGTAGCCGATGGTGGCGTCGAGGCCGAGCGGCGCGAAGCGCGTTGCATCGGTGTAGAGATCGCGGCTGTGGGCATGGCGTTCGACGACGTCGAGTCCCGCGCGCAGGCCCAGTTCGTAGATCAGCCCGCTGAGCTGGCACAGGCCCCCGCCCACATCCTGCGAGACCTCGTCAGCGACGATGGCGCGGCCCATGACGAAGCCGCGCGCGGTCGTCGGTTCACCGACGAGAGACCAGAACGAAAAGACGCCGCCCGGCGGAATCTGCGCCGCAGAAAGCAACGACGCAGCGCGTCGCAGATTGACGATCTTGCCGTGCGAGGTGGGCGTCTCGAAGATGGGCTGCGCGAGCGTCATCTGCACGGGCATGGACGGCGCCGGCGCGCCGGGCAGCACGATCTGCGCGTGTAATCCCGATGCATGATCGGAAAAACTGCGCCGCACTTGCGCGATCACGCGGCGCAGCGCCATCGGCGTGACCTTGCGCAGCGCGCGTCGAAGCCCGCTCACGCGGCGCCGAGCAGATCGCCCACGCGCTCCAGTTCGACGGGGCCCGTCATCAGGACGCGGTCGTCGGACGCCTTCCACTCGATGACGAGATCGCCGCCGCCGAGTTCGACGGTGACGAGGCGCCCGGTAAGACCCGCGCGATGCGCCGCCACCACCGCTGCGCACGCGCCGGTGCCGCAGGACTTCGTTTCGCCGACGCCGCGCTCCCATACGCGCAGTCGAATGCGTTCGGATGAAAGGATCTGCGCGAAGCCCACGTTCACGCCGTCCGGAAAGAACGGATCGGTCTCCACGCGCGGGCCGATCACCGAAACGGGGGCGAGCTTCACGTCGTTGACGAAGAACACCGCGTGCGGGTTGCCCATGTTGCACGCGCCCGGCGCTTCGAGATGGAAGAGGCCAGCATCGACCTTGTAGTCGAGGCGCACGGTATCCATCGCCTTCACGATCGGGATTTCCTCCCACTTCAACAGCGGCGAGCCCATGTCGACCGTGATCTGACCGAGCGTCGTGCGCTCCGCCTTCAGCACGCCGGCGAGCGTCTCGATCTTGATCGGGCCGTCGTCGCCGCGCTCATCCAGCAGGATGGACGCCACGCAGCGCGAAGCGTTGCCGCAGGCTGACACTTCCCCACCGTCGGCGTTCCATATGCGCATGAAGGCGTCGCCGCGGATCGAGCGCTCGATGGCAATCACCTGATCGCAGCCCACGCCCTCGGTGCGATCGGCGATGGCGCGCGCCTGATCCTTCGAGAGCTGGAGGGCGCCGTGGGGGCGGGCGTCGAAGATGACGAAGTCATTTCCGCAGCCGTTCATCTTGAAGAAGCGCATGGAACCCTCGGGGACTGCCCCCGATATAGGCGATCCCTTTCCGATTCGTAGCCCCGCCGGACGGGACTTCCCATACCCGCCCCCATCCGCTTAGGTGCCCGCCGCTCATTTCGGGGAAGTCTCTGCCAATGCGTCTTCTCGCCCTCCTTCTGACGGCGTCGCTCGCCGTCGCCGCCACAGCGTGCGCCACGATGAACTATGCCCCCAAGGATCCCTTCGCGTTCATGGAAGAAGTCGAGGGCAAGCAGGCGCTCGACTGGGTCCGCGCGCAGAACGGGCGATCGCTGGCGCACCTCGAAGCCGATCCGCGCTTTGCGCCGCTGCGCGACGAAGCTCTGAAGATCGTCCAGAGCCGCGACCGCCTGGCGACGGGATCGATCCGCGAGGGATACCTCTACAATTTCTGGCAGGACGGCGCGAACGTGCGCGGTTTGTGGCGCCGCGCGCCGCTGGCGGCGTATGCGGCGGGACGGCCCGTGTGGGAGACGTTGCTCGACGTCGACGCGCTTTCGCAGGCCGAAAATTCGAACTGGGTGTTCAAGGGCAGCGACTGCCAGCCGAGCGGCGGCACGCGCTGCATTCTGACTTTGTCGAACGGCGGCAAGGACGCGGCCGTGCGCCGCGAGTTCGACATCGCAAGCAAGACCTTCGTCGCCGGCGGCTTCACGCTGCCCGAAGCGAAAGCCGGCACGGTCTGGAAGGACAACGACACGCTGCTCGTCGCCACCGACTGGGGTGCGGGATCGCTGACGACGTCGGGCTATCCGTTCGTGGTCAAGGAACTGAAGCGCGGTCAGGTGCTCGCCGATGCGAAGGAGATTTTCCGGGGCGCGACGAGCGACGTTGGCGTGTTCGCCGGCGACTTCGAGTCCGAGGACGGCACGCGTGTCCTTCTCATCATCCAGGCGACGACCTTCTTCACCTCCAACATCTTCCGCGTCGTCGGCGATGCGCCGGCGAAGGTCACGCTGCCGCCGAAGGCGAGCGTGCAGGGTCTGCACAAGGGCGAACTCATCGTCACGTTGCAGGAAGACTGGACGCCGCCGGGGTCCTCCGCCGCCTACAAGACCGGCGCGCTTCTCTCCATCACCCTCGACAGCGCCACGACGCAGACGCCGAACGTGAAGCTGCTTTACGGCCCCGGCCCGCGCGACTCCATCGAGAGCGTGGCGATCACCCGCGATGCGGTGCTGATCGCGGGCTACCAGAATGTGCGCGGGCGCATCCTGCGCTATGCGTATGACGGGCGTCAGTGGCTTGAAAGCCAGATCGCACTGCCGCCGAACGGCGCCGTGGATTTCGCCGGCGCATCGTCCTCGGAGTCGATGGCGTTCGCGACCTTCAAGGACTTCCTGCGCCCCGACACGCTCTACGCGCTCGATGCACGCGCAGGGTCCGCTCGGCCGGTGCAGTCGCTGCCGGCGCAGTTCGACGCGTCGAAGCTCGTCACCGAGCAGTTCGAGGCCACGAGCAAGGACGGCACGAAGGTGCCCTACTTCGTCGTGCGCCCCCGCGATGCACAGATGAATGGGGAAAACCCGACGCTGCTCTACGGTTACGGCGGCTTCCAGGTCTCGTATCCGCCGTTCTATTCCGGGCTCAACGGCAAGCTCTGGCTGGAACGCGGCGGCGTCTATGTCATCGCCAACATCCGTGGCGGCGGCGAGTTCGGACCGGCGTGGCACCAGGCGGGGCTGAAGCTCAACCGCCAGGTCGTCTATGACGACTTCATCGCGGTGGCCGAAGATCTCATCGCCCGCAAGATCACGAGCCCGCGCCGTCTCGGCATCCAGGGCGGATCGAACGGCGGCCTGCTGATGGGCGTCATGCTCACACAGCGTCCCGAGCTGTTCCGCGCGGCGGTGGTGCAGGTGCCGTTGCTCGACATGCTCGGCTACGCGAACGCCAACATGCTCGCGGGCGCATCGTGGGTGGACGAGTACGGCGATCCGCGTCTGAACACCGCCGGCAAGCCGACGCATCCGGAGGAGTACGCCTGGCTCGCGCGGCTCTCGCCGTACCAGAACATGAAGCCGGCGGCGGTCGCATCGGCCATGCCGTTTTTCGTGACGTCCACGAAAGACGACCGCGTCCACCCCGCCCACGCCCGCAAGATGGCCGCGCGCCTCGAAGCGGCGGGAACGCCCTTCTACTATTATGAAAACATCGACGGCGGGCACTCGGCGGCGGCGAACCAGCAGGAAGTCGCGCGGCGCAAGGCGCTGGAGTTCGTGTATCTGAGCGAACGCTTGATGGATTGAATCTCGGATCGCGTACTTGGCGCCGCCAATCACGCCGGACCGCGCGGCTCCTGCCGCGCATGCGGAGACGCCGCCAGACTCCGGAGAATCTCGCGTGGTTTGAATATCGGTATGCGCAGCGGGAGCTGCGCGGTCCGGTTTCGACAGTCATGATGTGTCTGCATCGTCGATGGCAGGTGCGAGAGCATTCGTGCTCGATGCAATCATCACGGCAATCACCGTGACGACAGCGCCGGGCGTTGCACCGTTCTTCGGCAGGCGCGCGATGGCGCACTTCACCACTTTGTCGAAATTCGCCAGCGCATCGCGCATCTGCGCGACCGTGCGCAGCGAAATACCGCGCGTGAACGCATGCACGATGCGCGCGTGTCGACGCTGAAAACCAAGGATGCCATTCGGTCTGCGCGTGAAGTTCGGACGATCGACGGGAAACGTCAGGCGCGAACACATCGACAGGAAAATCAGTCTGCGGATGTCGCGGCGCGCCGTGCGGATGTCGCTTTGAAATTCGAGACGCCACGCGCGTGGCAAGCGCACATGCGTCATCAGCCAGGCGACGACTTGCAGGAGCCACAGGTGCAGATCGCGCGCGGCGGCGGCATACGCTTCGCGGCGGTGACGTAACGGTCGGACGACTTGCATCTCTGGCTCTCCTCTCCGTGACGGCGGGACCATCCCGGCGCGACGTGGGGAGGAGTGTCAGGGGGTTGGGGACCCGGTCGGATTGTTTTGCTGAAAAAAGTCGACTGGGAGCGCCGTTTTCCCGCCGGCCCCTTGTGCGCCATGAAAAGAAAAATGCCGGCGGTCAGCCGGCGCTCCCGAAAGCGAGGGATGGAGGCTCCGAGGGTCCCCCTACCTGTCTGTAATATTCCCGCGACGCGCGCGTTGGAGCGCCCGGTGGCGGAATGTCGGCAAAGAATGCGGGAGGCCCGCGATCCCGCTTCGGCGTCGACGCCCCACTGGCCAACAGGAGCGACCCGCCGATAGAAGTGAGCGTTCACTTGCTTTTTGGGCGGCCGTCGACTATCTTCCGGGATGGCGGGATGATCCGCCGGTTGGAGGCCCCCGCGGGAATCATCTGGCGGGCCCCTTGGAGGGAAAAATGCGTTCGCTCGCGTTCAACGTGATGTTCTGGCTGATCTCGGGGCTGTACGTCCTGATGTGCGCGATCCTCGCGCTCGTGCCGGGCAAGGGCGCGGTGCGCTGGGGCGTGCGGCGCTATGTGAAGCGCATGGTGTGGCTGATGCGCACCGTCGGCGGCATCGAGCCGGAAGCACGCGGTCGCGAGCGTCTGCCGAAAGGCCCCTTCATCATCGCCGCCAAGCACTCGTCCTACGGCGACGGGTTCATGATGTACGACCAGTTCGACGAGATCGCGTTCGTCACGGGCGATCACCTCGAACGCTTTCCGTTCGTCGGGCGTGTGCTCGCAAAACTCGGCGCCATCGTCGTCGACAATTGCGGCGGTCCCGAAGCGCGCAAGGATCTGTCGGCGTCGTTCGTGCGCGCGGCCGACGAAGGCCGCCCGGTGCTGATCTATCCCGAAGGTCACCTCGCGCGCGTCGGCGAAAAGCACCGCTACCGCTCGGGCGTGTGGCACATGCAGGAGACGTCCGGGTGGCCGGTCGTGCCGGTGGCGACCAATCTCGGCCTGCGCTGGCAGTGCGAGGACTGGGAGAAGACGCCCGGCGTCGCGGTGATCGAGTTCCTCGATCCGATCCCGCCGGGCCTGTCGAAAGCGGAATTCATCGAGCGCCTGGAGCGCGCGGTGGAAGGACATACGACGCGGCTCATCGCGGAGGGCCGCGTGGCGGATGAAACTTTGAAGGCGCGCGTCGCCGCGGCCTGAACGAAAACGGCCGCGCAGATCGCTCTGCGCGGCCGCTGTTTGAGGTGATATCGCGCTTACGTGCGGCGGCGGTCGTCTTCGATGCGGAACATGACGCGCAGGTTGACGGGCGTGCCCGTGGCGCTGCTGCCGTCGGCGCGTTGCGGCGCGTGCTTGAAGGTGCGCGCGACCCGGAGCGCGGCGTTGCCGAAGCCCGAGCGTTCCGGCGTTTCCGAAACACGCGTGCAATCGAGCGCGCCGCCGTTCTGCACGACGCAGCGCACGGAGGCTTCGCCTTCGCGCTCACGTTCGAGCGCGCGCGCCGGATACATCGCCGAGAGTCGTCGCGCGCTCGGCGTGCTCACCCAGACAGGGCGGCGGACGCCGGTGATGACGAGTTCTTCGCTGTCGGTGGTGGCGCTGACGGGCGTGATGCCGACCACTTGTTCAGGCACGACCTCGGCGTTCTGCGCCGTGCGGGCGCGCGCGCGGTTCGCCGTGCTGGGCGAACTTGAGCCGGCGTTGCTGGAAACGTTCGGCGAGGCGGAGGTGGATTCCGTAGTCGCAACGCCGCTGGAAACGGGACCGGCGGTGTACGGGGCCACGCCCGTGGACTGGGAATCGTAGGCCGCGATCTCGGTGTTCTGATCGTTGTTCGCCGGCAGGTTTTTCACGGCGTAGTAGCCGCCGCCGAGCACCAGCGCCGCAACTGCCGCGCCTGCGAGCCATTTGCCCACTGTCGCGCCACGGGAATCATGGATTTGCGTGGCCTTGGCGTGATGAATCCCCTTGGGGTCATGAGGCGTCTGATCACTCATAATTCGTCTCCTGAAATTGGCGCGCGCGGCATGCAGGGCACGGCGCGGCGCGCAAAAAGGCCGCACCGCCAGTACGCTTCCTGGAGAGTTGGGTTCCTCACGGGTTCGCGGGCGGAGGTTCCCGTCGCGCGCGCCGCCTTGCCCTGCCAGCATTTTGCCCCTATCCGCCCCCCTCGCACTTGCCCACGTTCTTTCCCATCGCCGCGCCTGCCCTGCCGGAGCACCTCCATGCCCCCGACGTCCCCCCTCATGACCGTGATGACCGCCGCCGTGCGCAAGGCCGGGCGCGGGCTCAATCGCGATTTCGGCGAGGTGGAAAACCTGCAGGTGTCGCGCAAGGGTCCGGCGGACTTCGTCTCCAACGCCGACCACAAGGCCGAGCAGGTGCTGTTCGAGGAGCTGGCGAAGGCGCGTCCCGGCTACAGCTTCCTCATGGAAGAGCGCGGCGAGGTGAAGGGCACCGACAAGACGCACCGCTGGATCGTCGATCCGCTCGACGGCACGCTGAACTTCCTGCACGGCCTGCCGCATTTCGCGATTTCCGTCGCGCTCGAACGCGAAGGCGAGCTGGTGGCGGGCATTGTCTACAATCCCGTGACCAACGAGATGTTCACCACCGAAAAAGGTCGCGGCGCATTTCTCAATGACCGCCGCCTGCGCGTGGCCGCGCGGTTGAATCTCGCGGACGCACTCGTCGTCACCGGCATAGCCCACAAGAACCGCGTGAACCCCGGCAAGGGGCAATTCATGGCGGAGTACGATCGTGTGGTGGACGCCACGGCGGGCGTGCATCGCTTCGGCTCGGCGGCGCTCGATCTCGCGTGGGTCGCGGCGGGGCGCTTCGACGCGTACTGGGAACGCGGCCTCGCGCCGTGGGACATCGCGGCGGGTGCGCTGCTCGTACGTGAAGCCGGCGGCTTCGCCCGCGAGATCGACGGCGGCGACTTCATGCACACGGGCTCGATCGTGGCGACGAACGAACGCCTGCTGCCGTTCCTGACCAAGGTGGTGAAAGGCTGAGACGTTCGCGCACACATTACCGCGAGCGCCGCCGGGGCTGGTGACGCCGCCCGAACTATCGCGCAGATTGCCGGTCACACCGAACGGGAGCCCCCATGGCCGAGACGACAACCGCAACGCAGGCGCCCGAGGCGGCGCCCGGCGCGAAGAAGATCGGCGGCTGGACGATGGCCGCCTTCGCCGCCCCCTCCGCCCCCCTGCTGGCGCTCTCGCTGCCGTCGCTGATTTTCCTCGCGCCCTACTTCAACGAGCATCTCGGCCTGTCGCTGACGACGGTGTCGCTGGTTTTTCTCAGCGCGCGCATTCTCGACATCATCGTCGATCCGATGATCGGCAGCTTCCAGGACCGTTCGACGCCGAAGATGGGACGCCGCCGCTTCTGGCTGGCCGCGACCACGCCGTTCTTCATGGCGATCATCTGGATGGTTTTCATCGGGCTGCAGCCCGGTTCGCCGCCGCCGCTCGTCGCGGTGTGCGTGCTGGTGATGTACGCGCTGTTCGCCTCGATGACGATCGCGCACCTGAGCTGGGCCGGCGAATTGCTGCCCGACTATCACGGCCGCACGCGCACGCTCGGCGCGGTGCAGGTGGCGGGCATGATCGGCTACGTGCTGATGCTGCTGCTGCCGGCGCTGGTGCGCGGGAATGGCGGCGACTCGGTCGCTGCCGTGCATTCGATGGGATACGCCGCGCTGATCACTCTGCCGGTGCTCGTCGCCATCTGCGTGCTGTGCGTGAAGGAAGAAAAACTGCCGCCGCAACCACATGTGAGCTTCCGCGACACGGTGAAGGCGCTGCTGGAGAACAAGTCGCTGCGTTTCGTGCTGGTGCCGGATTTCCTCATCGGCGTGGGCTACGGCGTGACGGGCAGGCTCTTTCTTTTTCTCTTCCGCCACTATCTCGGCTTCACCGCGAACTCCGAACTGCTGCTGCTGGTCTATTTCGTTTCCGGCCTCATCGGCATTCCGTTCTGGACGTGGCTGGGGCGCAGGATCGGCAAGCATCGCGCGCTGCAATGGGGCTGCATCCATGCGGGCATAGCGCTGGCGCTGACGCCGCTCATCCCGAAGGGCGAACTGATGATCGGTCTCGGTGCGCTCGTGATCGCAGGCTTCTCGCAGAGCGCGGGCACCATGCTGGTGCGCTCGATGATGGCGGATGTGGTCGACGAAGACACCGCGAAGACGGGCGGGCAACGATCGGGGCTTTTCTTCGGACTGATGCTGACGACGAGCAAGGTCGGCCTTGCCGTCGGTCCGCTGGCGTATGTGGTGCTCGACATGTTCGGGTTCGAGCAGGCGCTCGGCGCTGCGAACACGCCGACGGCCATGCTGGCGCTGGTGCTGCTGTTTACCGGCCTGCCGTTCGTGCTGAACATGCTGGCGGCGTGGTGGGTGCGCGACTATCCGCTCGACGAGCGACGGCAGGCGGAGCTGCGCGCGGAAATCGCGGCGCGAAGTTAGGTCGGCAACGGTTTGCCACGCTTGAGCGCGCGCAGGAGATAGCGCGCCGGGTTTGCCGCTTCGAGCGTTGCGCGATCGAGGGATTGCGGTTCGCCACAGATCTCCGCAGCGATCGCCTCCCCTAGCAGCGGCGCCAGCGTGAAGCCGCGCGATCCCAGACCGCCGAGTACATAGAGGCCGTCATGCGCCGGGGGCGCTTCGTTGTGCTTCGACGGCCCTGCGTGAAGTGCGTTGAACGCCGCCGCATCAGGCAGCAAACCAGATAGCGGCGAACGATCAGCGGTTGCGGTGCGCACGCCGGCGCGTGAGGTCAGCGTTTCTCCACGCACCCGCGCGGCGATGTCTGGCGCCAGACGTGCGAGTTTTTCGAGATTGCGGGCGCGTGAGTCCGCATCGGGAGACGCCGTTGCGGCATCCGTTCGATCAAACGTGGCGCCGAACACGACGCCGTCGCCCAGCGGCGCAGCGTAGCCGTCACCCGACAGCGCGTGCGCGAGGGGCGCGCCGTCGAGCGGGCCCGCCTCGGTCTGTCCGCGCGAAAACTCCAGCGGCAGCCAGCGCGTCTGATCGAACCGCGCGAGCGCCGCGCCGCTGGCGATGACGACGGCGGATGCGGATACGATGACGCGCGCCTCCGCATCATGCAGATCCCATCCCGCACCGTTGCGGGCGAGCCGCGCCACCTCCACGCCGCATCTCACCTCCGCGCCGCGCAGCAGCGCTTCCACGACAGCGCGCGGCGCAACGACGCCCGCACATGGATGGAAGACGCCGTTGGCATGCGCCTTGAAATGCGACTCCGGCAACGGCGGATCGGCGAGGAGATCGGCGCGCGCGGCGTCCGCCTCCACGTGTTCGATGACGCCGCCGCTGTGCAGCAGGCCGTGCGCATCGTATCTGCGCAGGGCATCAAGATACGCAGCGAGATGCAATCGCGCGACAGGCGTGTCCGAGCGATCGAGGCGCGGCATGACGAGACCCGCCGCGTTGCCGCTGGCGCCGGCCGCGATTGCATCGCCGGATTCAAGCACGACGACTTCCACGCCGCGCCGCACCAGCGCCGACGCGACCGACGCGCCGGCCATGCCCGCCCCGATGACGGCCACACGACCGTGTGGCGCGGCGGCGTAAGGCATGAGCGACCGGGCTTTCCCTGGCGCTGCTTCCAGCCGCGCCTCAAGCCGTTCGCGTTTGCCGATGTAGCCTTGCGCCTTCTCGACGTGAAAGCCCGCCGCCGTGAGCGCGCGCCGCACCGCGCCCGCGACGCTGTACGTCGCAAGCCGGGCGCCCGGCGCCGACAGCGCCGCGATCCGCTGCATCAGCGCCGCGCTCCACATGTCTTCATTGCGCGCGGGTGCGAAGCCGTCGAGGAACCACGCGTCGAAATCGCCGACGAGACCATCGAGCGCGACCTGCGCGTCAGCGTGGATCACGGTGAGCGCGAATCCGTCTTCGGGGAACCACAGACGCTGCGCGCCGCGCGCGCGCACGGGCCACTGATCGAGCAGGCGTTGTGAAAGTGCCGCGACTTCCGGAAACGCCGCGTGTGCGCGCGCCGCTTCGTCACGCTCCAGCGGAAAGCCTTCGATCGAAACGTAGTGCAGCACCGCGCCTGGCGCGCGCGTGCGTCGCCACCTCTCCCACGTCGCGAGCGCATTCAGCCCGGAGCCGAAACCAAGTTCGCCGATGGCGAAGCGCGAACGCGTCGCCCACCCTTCCGGCAGGCCGCAACCGCCGAGGAACACTGTTCGCGTTTCGTCGAGGCCGCCGTGCTGCGAGTAATAGACATCGTCGTTCGTGCGCGAGCGCGGCGCGCCGTCAGGCGTCCATTCGAGATCGGGGCGGGGCGGCAGGCGGGTCACGGCGCGGGCATCACGCAATCAGAAGGCCCCAAAAGCAAACGGGCCGCCCCGAAGGGCGGCCCGCGCAAACTGTCGTCGACAGTGAGAAGAATTACTTCTTCTCGGGAGCCGGCGTCGTCGTGGTGGTCGTGGTGGAATCGGTCGTCGTCGTCGTCGCCGGCACAGCCGCCGGGTCCGTCGCCGGGACCGCCGCCGGGTCAACCGCCGGAGCTTCCGTGGTCGCCGCCGGTTCCGTCACCGTGGTGGTTTCTTCGGTCGTGGTGGTTTCAGCCTGCGGGCCGCAAGCCGCAACGCCGAACGCCAGAACCGCTGCAATCGTCGTGGCCAGAGCCAGTTTGGTCTTCGTCATAGGTCAATACCCCTCGTCCCGGCGCGAGTCTTTCGTCGCCGCCGGGGAGCATTAGAAACTCTCAATAGGGTATGCAAGCGCGACAGGCACGCCTGAGTAACTATTCCGCAATTAGACGGCCTTTTTGACTCCAAGTCATGCTTTTTTGCAAGGCCTGAAAGCATGTTTTTGCAGGTGCGTTGCAGCAATCCCGATAAGAAAAGTAGAGATTGATCAACGACCTAGGCGCGGCGCTGGTCTTCGCCAAGCAGTGGCCAAGGTCACGCGGCGGTCGCCTCGTTGATCGCCTCTTCCAACTGCGCAAAAGTCGGCTGCAGGGAACTCGGAACCTGTCCACGACCGATCTCCACGGAGATCTGCGCCGCATTTCCGTGCAGGTGGGCCACCAGCACGTCCTTGATGATCTTGTAGAACTGGCCCTCTTCCTCGATCGCCGACTGCATGCGCGCGGCGATCGGTCCCACGATGCCGTAGGCCAGGAACACGCCGAGGAACGTGCCGACCAGCGCCTTGCCGATCATGAGGCCGAGCACTTCGGGCGGCTCGTTGATGGCGCCCATGGTCTTCACGATGCCGAGCACGGCCGCGACGATCCCGAGAGCGGGCAGGCCGTCGGCCATGTGCTGCATGGCGCCGGCGGGCTTGAGGGCCTCGTGGTGGTGCTTTTCGAGCTGACGCTCCATGGCATCCTCGACCTGGTGGGCGTCGTCGAGGTTCATGGTCATCATCCGCAGCGTGTCGCAGATGAAGTCCGTGGCGAAGTGATCCTTGGTGATGCGGGGATACTTCTGGAAGATCGCGCTCTCGTCGGGCTTCTCGATGTGCTGCTCCAGCGCCACCACGCCCTTGGTCTTCATCAGCTTGGTGAGCTGGAAGAGTAGCGAGAGGAGGTCCGAATAGTCCTTCTTGTTCCACTTGGAGCCGCCCGCCGCCTTGCCGAAGCCGGGGCCGAGCGCCTTCAGGGTGGGGAGATCCTGCGAGATGATCAGCGCGCCCAGCGCCGCGCCGCCGATCATCATCAGCTCCATGGGAGCGGCCTTGATGAGCACGTCGAAGTGGCCGCCGGCGAGCGCGAAGCCGCCGAACACCATCCCGAAGACCACAAGGAGGCCGATGCCGAGGAACATGGTTAAAGGAAATCCTGAAGCCGTTCCGTGGGTTATGGCCTACAGGGCCTTAATGGGCCGTTCCCGAGCCGGCGCCTCGCCGCACGGGAGAGGGCTGACGCGCAGCGCTTTTGAAGCTGCTATTCCGGTCTGATGAAGACTTTCGCCGTTCTCACCGCCGCCTGCGCCGTTGTCCTTGGCCTCGCGGGCGCCGCCCCTGCCCAGACGCCCGCGACCTCGCCGGTCTACGGGTGCGCCAAGCCGCAACCGCCGGTCTTTCCCGCCCCCGCCGCCGCCGCGAACCTGCAGGCGGCCGAGATCGATCAGGCGCGCTACGCCCGCGACTCCTACTTCGCCGCCGCCGACCAGAACCTCGCCTGCCTCGACGCCGACATCGAAGCCCGCATGCGCAGCCTGTTCGCCACCGGCGCGGCCATGGACCCCACGCTGCGCGCGGCTGGTGTCGCCCACGAACAGGCGAGCCGCGAACGCGCCGAGACGCACGAGCGCTTCCTGCGCATGTGCCTGGCGTACGAGGATGCCAAAGGACCGGTGAGCGGCGGCTGTCGTTGAGCGCCATCTGGCGTGAAGCACCGGGTGCGGGCACAGTCGCGGAAAACGAGAGTCATCCTGCACCGCCGGGCCTTCACCCTGTCTTCGCTTTGCCCAGACTGTCCCTCTCCCGCTGACGCGCGGGCGGGGGCAGGCGCAAGCGCATGAGCGCTACCGAACCGTCCGCCCCCGCCCCTGACGACAACCGCCGGCGCAGTTTCCTGCTCCTGTTTTCCACGCTGCTTGTGGTCGGATTCGGCAACACCATGCTGCTCGCGCTCCTGCCGCCGCTGGCGCGACGCATGGGGCTGGCGGACACGAGCGTCGGCTGGATATTTTCGCTGTCGGCGCTGATCTGGGTATTTGCGTCCTCGTTCTGGGGCCGCATGAGCGACCGCAAAGGCCGCAAACCGATCATCGCGCTGGGTCTCGGCGCCTACTGCGTGTCGATGACGCTCTTTGCGCTCATCTGCATCGTCGGCGTGAACCACTGGGTTTCACCTGTGGTCATCTTCTTTGGCCTCCTGCTGTCGCGCGCGATCTTCGGGGCCGTGGGATCCGCGTCGAGCCCGGCGGGACAGGCCTACGTCGCCGACCGGACCACGCAGGAAGAACGCACCGAAGAACTCGCCTCGCTCGGCTCCGCGTTCGCGCTGGGAGCCACGCTGGGGCCCGCGCTTTCCGGCATACTCGCCGCGCAGGTGGGGCCGATTGCGCCGCTCTTCCTCGTCGCCTTTCTGGCCGCGACCGCGTCCTTCGCCGTCATGCGTTTCCTCCCGGAATCGAAGACGCCCGAACTGCCGCTGGAATCCAACAAGAAGGACACGTCGTGGAAGCTCGCGCTCGATCCCCGGGTGTCGGGACATCTGCTCTACGGCCTCGGCATTTCCGTGGTGACGGGCATGCTGCAGCAGACCTTCACCTTCTACACCATGGACCGGCTCAAGCTCGATGAGGCGACGACCATCGTCTATGCATCCAACGGGCTGATGGTCGGCGCGCTGGCGCTGCTGGCGACGCAGCTTGGCTTGTTGCGGCTCCTTAAGCTGCAGGGGCGTTCGCTGATGGTGCTGGGCGCCATCGTCATCGCGTGCGGCGTGCTGCTGCAGATCTCCGCCACGACGCTCAACTTCCTGCTGGTCGCGCAATTCATGCAGGGCGTGGGCTTCGGCCTCGCGCGACCGGGATTTTCCGGCGGCGCGTCACTTTCCGTGAAGCCGGAAGAACAAGGCGGGCTTGCAGGCCTCACCGTTGCGGTGAGCGGCGCGGGCTTTGTGATCTCGCCGCTGGCGGGCGTGACGCTCTACGAATTCGCGGGCATGCACGCGCCGCTCTGGCTCGCGGTCGGCATCCTTGTATCGATGGCGCTGTTTGCGCTGATCAGCCGCCGGCTGCGCTCTACCGGCGGCGTCTCTTCTTCGCCTTCCGGGGGGGCGGAAGGCGGCTGACGGCCTTCTTTGCTTCTTCGAGGATGAAGGTCGTCGCGCGGCCGGTCTGCTCCAGCCCCAGCGTGCGCTCAAACGCGATCACGCCCGCCCGCGTCGCGGGACCCAGCTCGCCGTCCGCCGTGCCGCGCATGCGGCCGAGGCGGATGAGCGCGCGCTGCATTTCGCGGATGCTGGTCTGCGTGCGCAGGGTCGACGCCGCACTGTGCGCAGCGGCGCGATCGATACCGGAGACCTTGGCCTTCACGCGGTTGAACAGCGCGGTCGTCGGATAGCCATCTGCGGGCAGACGCTCGGCCTGCTGGAAGCGGCGCACGGCGGCGCGGGTGTTGTTGCCGAACATGCCGTCGGGCGTGCCGGCGCCGTGGCCCAGCTTGTTGAGCGCGTCCTGCAGTTCGAGAAGTTCGTTGCGTTGCAGCGAACCGATCTCGGTCGGCCATGGCCGCGAGAGCCCGCTCCCGCCTTCAAAGCCACGCGCGAGCAGCGACACGATCATGGCGTAGCGGTCGGACGGGTTGTAGGTGCGGATGACGCTGAAGTTCGGGAAAAGCAGCAGCGCCGGGCCTTTAGCGCCCGCAGGCAGATAGAGCTGCGCGCTCATCGCCTGGATCGGCGGGCTGTATTCGTAGCCGCTCGACGAGCGGATGCCGAGTTGCACCCATTGCGAGATCGGACGCGAGGTGCCGTCGGCGAGCGCGTAGTCGAAATCGCCCGGCATCAGCACTTCGTCATAGACGGGCTCGCCGCGCTTCCAGCCGCGTGACGCGAGATAGTTGGCGATGGAGGCGAAGACGTCGCCCTGATTGGTCCAGATGTCCTTGCGACCGTCGCCGTCCGAATCCACCGCGGTGGTGAGATAGACGTCGGGCATGAATTGCGGCTGGCCGAGCGCGCCCGCCCACGAGCTCTTCAGCTGCTCTGGGCCGGCAAAGCCGCGCTCCACCATTTCCATCAACGCGATGAGGTACGTCTCGAACTGCTGGCGACGGCGGCCGTCGGCGGCCAGCGTCGAGAGCGCCTGCGGCGCGTCGTAGGGCAGCGGGAACGTGCCGTAGTTGGTTTCCACCGCCCAGATGCCGGCGATGATGTCGGCATCGACGCCGAAGCGGCGCTCCACGTCCGTGAACAGCTGCGCGTACTGCTGCCGGCGCGCGACGCCGTCGGCGATCTTCTGCGGCGTCACGGCGCGGTTGATGTAGTCCCACACCGGCCGCACGAACTCGGCCTGGTTCTGGTCCTGGCTGACGATGCGCGGATCGGGCCGGATGCCGGACAGGATCCGCACCACCACCGCCGGGGAACGTCCCGCCGCCACGGCCCGCTGCGCGAAGCCGCCGCGCCAGGCATCGAAGGCCATGTCACCCGAAGAGGCGAACTCCAGGACGATGGAACTCGGGGGAGCCACGGTCGGCGCGGGGGCCGGCGCCGGGCTTGTCTGAGCGAGGCTCGACTGCGATCCGGCCATGGTCAACCCGGCGATCGCCGCCGAAAGAATGAGAGAGGTGCGCGCCATGGACATGAGTGGTCCCCGATTCTGAAGGCGAAGCTATGGCGGATGACCCTTACGGACTTGTTGCCAAACAGAACTTGTCCAGCGCGTTACGGCTGTATTAACGCGACGGACCGCCCGCGCGGCCCGTTTCCTTGACAGTCCCGGGATCGGCGCCTAGAACGCGCGACTTCCGAATTCAGGCGCAGCAGCGCCCGCAGAAGGTTTGGGCCCCGGCCATGAAAGTTCGCAGCTCCCTAAAGTCGCTCAAGACCCGTCACCGGGACTGCAAGATCGTGCGCCGCAAGGGCCGCGTGTACGTGATCAATAAGGTTGATCCGCGCTACAAGGCCAAGCAGGGCTGATGTCCGCCGGACGGACCAGAGCCGTCCTCTTTGACTACGGCAACGTCCTCGTCGACTGGGACCCCCGTCACCTCTACCGGCAGCTCTTCGCAGATCCTGCGGAGATGGACTGGTTCCTCACGAATGTGTGCACGATGGACTGGCACCTCCGGCATGATTCCGGGGAGCCGATGTCTGTCACCACCGCCGAACTGGCCGCAAAGCACCCGAGATACGCCGACGAGATCCGCGCGTGGGATACCCGCTTCGGCGACATGATCGGCGAGGAATGCGCCGGCACGGTCGCGCTGCTCGACGAGGTGAAGCGTGAGGGCCTGAAGGTCGGCGTGCTGACCAACATGCCGGCGGACCAGGCGTGGGTGTGCTTCCGCAATTTCTCCCGCTGGGCGGCGCTCGACACTATCGTGGTCTCTGGCTTCGTGAAGATGGCCAAGCCCGGCGCGGAGGTCTTCCGCCTTGCCCTGCACGCCCTCGACCGGGAGCCGTCGGAGGTCTTCTTCGTGGACGACAGCGCGAAGAACGTGGCCGCGGCGCAAGCGCTTGGCATCACCTCCCACCTGTTCACGACCCCCGAAGCCTTCGGCGAAGCCCTGCGCACGTCCGGATTTCTGTCGTAAAGTCGCGCGACCAGACACCATGCGCTCACCCCTCGCCGCCCTCCTGCTGATCGCCCTGCCGCTCGTTGCGTGTGGCGCGCCCCCGCCGTCCGAACAGACGGCGGCCGATCCCGCGCTCGATGAGCTGTTCAAGGAACTGCTGACCGCGCCGACCGCCGCAGAAGCCTCCGTGCTGGAAGAGCAGATCTGGCAGACCTGGGGCCAGTCCGGCAGCGCGACGGTCGATGTGCTCATCGAGCGCGCCGATGCGGCCGAAGCCGCCGGAGACAAGGCGCTCGCGCTTTCCTTCGTCGATCAGGCGGCGGCGTTGACGCCAAGTTACGCGGGCGCATGGTATCGCCGCTCGATCCTGCGCTACGACGCCGATGACCGCGCGGGCGCCATCCGCGACATCCAGGAAACCCTGCGCCGCGAACCGCGCCACTTCGGCGCCCTTGCGGGCCTCGGCCTCATCTACGAGGACATGGGCCAGGAGAACGCCGCGCTCGAAGCCTATCGCCGCGCGCTGGAAATCCACCCGTTTCTCGATACGGCGAAGCAAGGCGTCTCGCGGCTGGAGCCCAAGGTGGACGGGCAGGATCTCTGAATCGCCTCATCAACACCTGTGGCGCTTTCACCTGTGAACCGCCGGCTCCTCGCCGCAAACGTCGCCGCGAATCGCTCTAGCGTTCCGGGAACGAAAACAAACGGGGTTCCCATGGCCGACGACGCAGGTTCTTTCATCGCCGCCGAAGCTGCGCCGCAGACGCTGACGCAATCCGCCCAGGAGCGCCTGCGCCAGCTCATCGCGCGCATCGAGAAGCTCGAAGAGGAAAAGGCCGGCGTCGCCGCCGACATCAAGGAAGTCTACGGCGAGGCGAAGTCGACCGGCTTCGACACCAAGGTGATGCGCAAGGTCATCGCCCTGCGAAAGCAGGACCGCAACGAGCGCGCCGAGATGGAGATGGTCATGGACCTCTACCTCGCGGCCCTCGGCGAAATCTGATAGCTGCGGGGCGCCATGCCCCGCGACGTCGATCCCAAACGCACGCGCAAGGCGCTCCGTCAGGTGCGCAAGCTGACGTCGTTGCAGGAGACGGCGACCTCTGAGGGCGCCGCCCCGCCGGACTACTCTGGCTGGGAAAAGGAATTCCTGAGCGAGGTCGAGGCGCGTCTCGACAAGTACGGCTCCGCCTTCGCCGATCTCGGCAAGGGCGCCCCCGACGAAGCGCTCTCGCGGCTGCAGGCGCAGAAGCTCAAGGAAATCGAGAAGAAGGCGCGCGATCAGGCCAGCGGCAAGGAGCCCGCCAGAAAAGGCGGCTTCAGCAGCTTTCGCCGCAAGGCGCCCGCGCCGCGCCCTTCCGGCCGCAACGACAGCGTCGAGGACGACGAGACATGATCACCCGCGACGATCTCGATGAAGCCTGGAAAATCGTGCGCGGCGTGTTCGGGCCGACGCCGGCCTATGCGTGGCCGCTGCTCGCCGAACGTGCGGGCCATACCATCGTCGTCAAGCATGAGAACCACTGTCCCACCGGCGCCTTCAAGGTGCGGGGCGGCCTCGTCTTTCTCGCACGGTTGCGCGCCCGCATGCCGGACTGCCCCGGCCTCGTCACCGCGACGCGCGGCAATCACGGACAATCCATCGCCTTCGCCGCATCGCGCACGGGCGTGCCGCTGACCATCGTCGTGCCGCACGGCAATTCGCGCGAGAAAAACGCCGCCATGCGCGCGTTCGGCGCCGATCTCGTCGAGCACGGCCGCGACTTCGACGAAGCGCGCGAGCACGCCGCGCGGCTGGGTCTCGAACGCGGTCTCATCTACGCGCCGTCGTTTCATCCTGATCTTGTCGCGGGCGTCGCCACCTACGCCGTCGAACTCTTCGGCGCGCATCCGGATGTGGAGACGGTCTATGTGCCGATCGGCCTCGGCTCCGGCGTGTGCGCGGCAGCGCTGGTGCGCGATCTCTTCGGCCTGCCGGCGCGGATCGTCGGCGTCGTCGCGGGGAACGCCGATTGCTATGCGCGTTCGTTCGAGACGGGCGCGCTGGTGGAAACGCCGACGGCGGATACGTTTGCGGATGGCCTCGCCGTGCGCGTGCCGAACCCCGAAGCCTTCGCGATCATGAAGGCGGGCGTCGATCGCATCGTGCGCGTGAGCGACGACGAGATCGCCGCAGCCATGCGCATCTATCACGAAGACACGCACAACATGGCCGAAGGCGCGGGCGCGGCTGCGCTCGCGGCGGCGCTGAAGGAACGCGTGAAGGGCAAAGCCGCCGTGATCCTCAGCGGCGCGAATGTGGATCGCGATGTCGCGGCGAGGGTGCTGGCGGGTAACTAGGATTGCTTTTTCGCGGCTTTTGCTTCGCGATACGCTTCCACTGTACGAACCTCATCCACTGAGGTGTGTCCGAACCACCAGATCACGGTGACAAACCAAGCAGCCACAAACCAGCCACCGTAATTCTGAAAAATTGCGCTTGGCGCAAAGAAGCTAGCAAGGAACCAGATCAGCTGGATGGTCGCCAAGCCAGCCGTACGCTTCGTCCAAAATGGTCGATTCCACATTTTAAGGACTCACCCTCGCAAGCTGCCGCCCGTCGCCTTCGCGACTGCCGCGACAATCTTCTTCGACACGTCTTCGATGTCGCCGTCGCCGAGCGTCTTCTCGCGCGGCTGCAAGGTCACTTCGATGGCGAGCGATTTCTTGCCGTCGTCCACGCCCTTGCCGCGATAGACGTCGAACAGCGTCACGTCCGCGACGAGCTGCTTGTCGGCGCCATAGGCCGCGCGTACCAGATCGGCGGCGGCCACCTTCTCTTCCACCACAAACGCGAAGTCGCGTGTGAGCGGCATGAGATCGAGTTTTTCCAGCGCGGGCCTGGCGTGCGTCGCCTTCGCGCGCGGCGCGGGGATGAGATCGACCTTGATCTCGAACGCCATCGCCGGGCCTTCCACATCGAGCGCATTGAGAATGCGCGGATGCACATCGCCGAACGTGGCGATCACCTTGTTCCCCAGCTTCAGCGAACCGCCCCGTCCCGGATGCTGCCACGGCGCTTCCGCCGCGCCCGTCTGCAGCGAGCTCACCGGCGCGCCCATCGCTTCGAGCGCCATCAGGCAGTCGCGCTTGATGTCGAACACATCGGGCGCATCCGCGCCGCGCCACGACCGCTTCGGACGCGGCTGACGGATCGCGGAGACCGTGCGTGATTGCCCCGTATCCGTATCGTCGGACCACGCCGGTCCCGCCTCGAACAGCATGAGATCGCCGCGGCCGCGATCGAGATTGCGCTGCGCGGCGCGCAGCAGGTTCGGCAGCGCCGAGGGCCGCATGCAATCAAGATCCGAAGCGATCGGATTGGCGAGTACGAGCTTTTCCGAACCACCGCCGAAGAGTTCAGCGTGCTTGCGCTCGCAGAAGCTCCACGTGACGCACTCGAAATAACCGGCGCCCGCAAGCGCGCGGCGCACGAGGCGCGTGCGGCTCTCGCCGACGCTGGCGGACGGCGCGCGATAGCCGTTGGCGCGGGGCGGCTCGTTGGCGGGCAGTTTGTCATAGCCTTCGATGCGCGCGATTTCCTCGACGAGATCGGCGCTGCCTTCCACATCGCGCCGCCATGTCGGCGGCTGCACGGCGAGTTTCTTCGCATCGCCGCCCAGCGTGAAGCCGAGCGCCGTCAGGATTTCCTTCGCGCGTTCCGGTTTCACGTCGAGCCCCGCCAGCGCCTTCACGCGCGCGGTGTCGAACGTCACCGGCTTCGGCGGCGCAGGAATGACGCCCGCGAGCATGGGCTCGGAAGCTTCACCGCCGCAGATGTCGAGGATGAGCTGCGTCGCCAGTTCGAGACCGCCGAGGATGAAACCCGGATCGACACCGCGCTCGAAGCGATACTTGGCGTCGGAATTGATGCCTGTGGCACGGCCCGTCTGCGCGGTGCGCAGCGGATCGAACCACGCGCTTTCCAGAAGCACATCTACGGTGGCGTCGCTGACGCCGGAGGTTTCGCCGCCCATCACGCCGCCGAGGCCGAGCACCTGCGCATCGTCGGCGATGACGCACATGTCCGGCGTGATTTCGTAGGTTTCGCCGTCGAGCGCGACGAACTTTTCGCCCGCCTTGCCGAGGCGCGCGCGCACCGTGCCGCTCAATTTCGCCGCGTCATAGACGTGCAGCGGCCGCGCGCGGTCGAAGCAGAGATAGTTGGTGATATCGACAAGCGCCGAGCGCGGCTTCAGACCGATGGCCTTCAGCTTCTGCTGCAGCCACGGCGGCGACGCGACGTTCTTGACGCCGCGAATGTAGCGCGCCGCAAATGCAGGGCAGGCAGACGCATCCTGCGTCGCCACCGGCGTCGGCGAGACGAACGCGCCCTTCACCGGCTTCACGGGCTTTGCAACGAACTTGCCGAGCCCCGCCGCCGCAAGATCGCGAGCGATGCCGTCGACGCCCAGCCAGTCGGGCCGGTTCGGCGTCACTTCGAAGTCGATCACCGCATCGGAGAGGCCCAGCGCTTCTGCGGCAGGCGTGCCGACTACGAGCTTCGCATCGAGTTCGAGAATGCCGTCGCCGTCGGAATCGACTTCGAGCTCCGCCCCCGAGCACAGCATCCCGTTCGACACGACGCCGCGCACGGGCCGCGCTTCCAGCGTGATGCCGCTGCCCGGCACGTACGTCCCGAGCGGCGCGTAGATCGTCACCAGACCGGGCCGCGCATTCGGCGCGCCGCAGACGATTTCCTTGCGCCCGTCCTTGGTATCGACCTGGCACACGCGCAGGCGATCGGCGTTCGGGTGCTGTACCGCCTCGACGATCTTCGCGACGGAGAACGCCTTCAGCTTCTCGCCGGGATTTTCGACGTGCTCGACTTCGAGGCCGGCCATCGTCATCGCATCGACGATCGCATCGATGCCGGCGTCAGTGTCGAGATGGTCCTTCAGCCAGGACAGGGTGAACTTCATGGTTGGTCCGCCGGAATGGTGGTGGTCGGCACGGGCGTCGCTGGATCTTCGACTTTCCGGAGAATTTCAAAGCCGATGCGATTTGGCGGCGCCTCTGGAGACTGTTTCTTCGCGGCGACGAGCAGCATGCTGACCTGGCTCACGTGCTGGATCAGCTGCATCGGCGCGCCGTCGGGGCCGCGTCCGAAGAAGAGGATGAGATCGGGCGCCCAGAAGCCGATGTCGAGCGCGTGAAAGACCTGCGCTTCGCTGAACGACACGAGCCGAAAGCCGACTTCGTGTTCTGCGTCGAGCTGCTTTTCGAATGCGACGATGGCCTGCCCGAGACGCTGGAACATCCACTGCGCGTCGGAGACGTTCTTCGGGCGCGCTTCCACGAGCGCCGGCGTGTCGTTGCAGCCGGTGATCTGGAAGCGGACGCTGGACGAAAGCCCGAGCGGATCGGGCGTGGCGGGCGGTTTGAGTGCGTCGGTCATGTCACGCCTCCCGCGAGTCCCGCTGTGAGATAGGGCGAGAAGCCGTAGTGCTTCAGCCAGCGCGCATCGGAGGTGAAGAAATCACGCAGGTCCGGCATGCCGTATTTGAGAATGGCGAGGCGATCGACGCCCATGCCGAACGCGTAGCCCTGATACTTCTCGGGATCGACGCCGCAATTCTTCAGGACGTTTGGATGCACCATCCCGCAGCCGAGAATTTCCAGCCAGTCGTCGCCCTGACCAATGCGCACCTGGCCGCCGCTGCGATCACAGCGCACGTCCATCTCCGCGCTCGGTTCGGTGAACGGGAAGTGGTGCGGGCGGAAACGCACGGCGACATCGTCGACCTCGAAATACGCCTTGATGAACGCCATCAGCGTGCCCTTGAGATCGGCCATCGTGGTCTTCTCGTCGATGACGAGGCCTTCGATCTGGTGGAACATCGGCGTGTGCGTGGCGTCGCTGTCCTTGCGATAGGTGCGGCCCATGCAGATCATGCGGATCGGCGGCTTCTGCTTCAGCATCGTGCGCACCTGAACGGGCGAAGTGTGCGTGCGCAGCACCTTCCGCTCGCCCTTCTCATCGGGCTTCAGAAAGAACGTGTCGTGCATTTCGCGCGCGGGGTGCTTGGGTGGGAAATTCAGCGCGGTGAAATTGTTGAAGTCGGTTTCGATGTCCGGCCCTTCTTCGAGCGCGAAGCCCATCTCGCCGAAGATGCGCGCGAGTTCTTCCTGCACCTGACTGACCGGATGGATCGCGCCGATGCGCACAGGCGGCGCCGGCAGCGAGACATCGATCTTCTCCGCCGCAAGTTTCGCTTCGAGCGCGGCTTCCGCGAGAGCTGCCTTCTTCGCGACGATCGCTTCGCCGACGCGATCCTTCAGACCGTTGAGCTTCGGCCCCATCGCCTGACGTTCGTCCGGCGACATGGAGCCGAGCGTCTTCATCAGCGCCGAGATTGCGCCCTGCTTGCCGAGCGCGTCCACGCGCACCGCGTCGAGCGCAGCTTCGTCGGCCGCGGCAGATATGCGGGAAGAAAGGTCCGCCTCGAGCGCGGCGAGATCGTTTGTCTTTGCGTCCATGCGAAAATGGGCCCCGGCAGTCGCCGGAGCCCATTCGTTGATCATCTTGCGATCGGGCGCCGGCCGGTTTCAGGAATCCCGGCGTTCCGGGATCGAGCGACGCAAACGACGGGCGTGAATTACGCCAGCGCCGCGTTCGCCTTGTCCACGAGGCCCTTGAAGGCGTCCGGCTGATGCATGGCGAGATCCGCCATGACCTTGCGGTCCACCGTGACGCCGGCCTTCGTGAGCCCGTCGATAAATCGCGAGTACGTCAGCTTGTCGTCGTGGAAACGCACGGCCGCGTTGATGCGCTGGATCCAGAGCCCACGGAACGTGCGCTTCTTGGCCTTGCGGTCGCGGTAGGCGTAGATGCCGGCCTTTTCCACAGCGGCGTTCGCCGTGCGGAAGGTGTTCTTGCGACGGCCGAAATAGCCCTTCGCCTGCTTGAGAACTTTCTTGTGTCGGGCGTGAGCTGTCACGCCGCGTTTTACGCGCGCCATCGGTCAGTCTCCGCTCAGTTGAGGCCGTAGGGAATCCACAGTTTCACGCGATCGCCATCGGGCTTCGCGAGTTCTGCCGTTCCGCGGTTCTGACGGATGTACTTGCCGTTGTGGCTGCTGAGACGGTGGCGCTTGCCGGCGACGCCGGCCATCACCTTGCCCGTCGCCGTGAGCTTGAAGCGCTTCTTCACGCCGCTCTTGGTCTTGAGCTTCTGTTTGGCCATTTCGCTCTCCGTAGGCCCACGCTGGATACCAGGGGGCCAAGCATTAGAACGCGCCACGGCATGGCTTTTGGCCGGGCGCGTCGTTTCAAGAGCGGGGCGGATAGCATGGGGGCTGCGGGCAAACAAGTCGCCCGGATGGGGATCGGCGATGGACGGCCGGCCTCCGGGAAAGGTAAATGGGCTGGACGGAGAAACGCCATGCGCCTGCCCAACAACAAGGGTTATGTCGGCCGGGTCGGGACGGCGGTCCAGACGCTCATCGGCTCGCGCTTCTTCGTGGGGGTCTCGGGCCTGTGCCTGACGGCGTTCCTCGCCCACGTCCTGACAAACCCGTCCAGCTTCCCGCAGTTCGCGGTCATCAATTTCCAGACCATGGGCATCCTGCCGCCTCTGCCGCCGGCCCCAGAGCTGCCCTCGCTCGACGGGCGCGTGGGCGAGGCGGCGAAGGACGCCGTCCAGGGCGCGACGCAGGCGGGCCTGCCCTATGTGCAGGCGTGGATGGCCGAACAGGGCGCAAAGGTCAGCGCGTATTTCGACGCCAACCCGACGTCGGTGGTGATCGGCAACTATATCGGGCTGGTCACGTCGGCCGCCGCCACGCTGTTCGGCTGCTACCTGCTGGCGCGCCAGCAGAAGATGGCCTGACGCTCAGCTCCGGCGCCGCGCGACTGGGATCACGAGTTTCAGGCCCGACCAGACCTCGTCCACCGCGCAGACCTTCACGTCCACGAGCCCGGCCTTGAAGGCCGCCGACCGGATGACGTCCTCGGTGATGGTGGTGGGCACTTTCGACGCCTTCTTCGGCCACGAGACCCACATCGCGCCGTTCAGCTCCAGGCGCTCGACGAGCACCGGCAGCACCTTCTCCAGGGTCGCCGCGTCCTTCTCGAAGATGTGGATCAGGTCGAACGGGCGTCCTGGCGGGCGTCCCGGCTTCGCCAACGTCGACACGCTTGCGAAGCCGTCGAAGTCGGCGAGTTCCTCCGGTCCCGCCGCAACGCCGATCAACAGCGCCCTCAGGCCCGGCTTGTAGCCGAGCTTCTGCAGCAACGGGGTTCCGGAATAGCCGACAGCAGCTTTCGCCATCGCGACAGCGCCTAACGCGGCGCCATCACCATGATGACTTGCTTGCCTTCCATGCGCGGCTCGTACTCGACCTTCGCCACGCCTTCAAACTTCTGGCGGACGCGCTCGAGCACTTCCATACCGAGGTGGGTGTGGGCGAGCTCGCGGCCGCGGAAGCGCAGGGTGATCTTCACCTTGTCGCCTTCGGCGAAAAACCGCTCCATGGCTTTGGTCTTCACTTCGAGATCGTGGTCGTCGATCCCGGGGCGGACCTTGATTTCCTTGATTTCGACGGCCTTGGCGTTCTTGCGCGCAGCGGCCTTCTTCTTCTGTTCCTCGAACCGGAACTTGCCATAGTCCATGATCTTGACCACGGGCGGTTCGGCGTTGGGCGCGACTTCGACCAGATCGAGCGCAGCTTCCTTGGCGGCTTCGAGGGCGGCCGAGATCGGCATTTCCCCCTGCTTTTCGCCGGCATCATCGATCAGGAGCACGCGCAGGGCGCGGATATCCTCGTTTACGCGCGGGCCATCTTTGGACGGGGGCGGCGCGGCCATTGGACGACGTACGATCATTTCCTCCTGAAATTGCTGAAGCGATGCGCTTCGGGGCGGGCAGACATGGGGTCGGGCCCCTCAAGCTGAAAGGCTAGATACATCGAATCCGGCCTAGGCGCCATCATAAGCGCGCTCATGCCGAGGCGAGCGCGCGGAATCCGCCGACGTTGCCGATGGCCTGCTCGACCTGCGCGACCGTCATGGCGGCCAGCGATTCCGCCATGATCGCCATAACCCCGCCGCGCCCACGCGGGCAAACCCGGTCGGGGTCGGAATCGGAGGAAAACAGCACCACGCAGGGCGAGCCTGCCGCCGCCGCGATGTGCATGGGCCCGGTGTCGTTGCCCACGCAGAAGGCCGCGCGCTCGGCGAGCGCCGCCACCTGAAACAGGTCCGTGCGGGAGACGAGGTTTTTGGCCCGGGGCTCCACCCGCAGGATGGCGGCGGCCGCCTCCTTCTCGTCGTGGTGGCCGAGGATGGCGGGCGTGACGCCGCGCTCGAGGATCTTGGTCGCAAGCTCGCCGTAACGCTCTGCCGGCCAGCGCTTGTCCGGACGGTGGGCTGAGGCGCCCGGAATGATGAGGCCGTAAGGCGGCTTCAGACCGAAGTAGGCGGGCTGCAGGCGCGGCGGATCGCGCTGGGACATCCGCACCCATGAAAGATCGGGCAACGGCGCATCGCCGATCGTGCGCTGCTCCAGGATGCCCGCCTCGAACAGCTGGTCGGCCAGCCGGTCGAGCGTGTGCATGGTCTCGCGCTCAGGATTGGTCTGCGGGTGCGAACAACCGGGCGCCACGCCCGACCAGTCCGGCGGCCACGGGCGCAGGCCCTGGAAGTAGTTGCTGGTGCGCCCGTTGGTCTGCAGGTCGTAGACCATGTCGTACTTCACCGACCGCAGGCGCTGCAGCATCTGCGCGACCGCCTGCGGATCGCGTTCGCGGCCGTCGGTCTCCACGATGTCGAAGTAGGGCGAGGCCTTCGCCAGGGCCTCGAACACCGGGGTCGTCAGCAAAGTGATGCGCGCGCCGACATGGTACTCGCGGATGATGCGCGCCGCCGCCAGCGCCTGGATGAAATCGCCAAGGGCGCCGAGCTTGATGATGAGCACCCGCCGCGCCTGTCGCGAGGGCGTCCTGCTCCCCGTTTCACGCTTGCGGCCCAAGCCAATCATCGCCTTCCCTTCAGCAGCCTCTCGTACACCTCGAGCGTCGCCGTCTGCAGCGCCTCTACCGAGTAGCGCGCGCGGACACGTGTGGCGCCCCGCTGGCCCATGTTCTTCCGCTGTTCGGGCGAAAGCGCCAGCACGCGATCCACAGCAAACGCCAATCGCCTAGCGTCGCCGGGGGGCACGAGGAAGCCTGAATCGCCGTCGATGATGGTCTCAGCAAGGCCGCCCATGTTGGACGCCACCACCGGCACGCCCATGGCCTGGGCCTCCACCGCCGCCCGCCCGAAGGCTTCGGCGTCCGTGGACGGGAACACGGCCACCGTCGCCGCCGCCAGCGCCGCCGGCATGTCCACGAGATGGCCGACGATCTTCACCGCGTGCTCCACGCCGCGCTTGCGCGCGAGATCGTGCAGGTCGGCCACGTATTGCTGGCGCCCCTGAGAGTCGCCCGCGAGCACATAGACCGCCGAGCCGGAGCGTTCCTGCTCCAGGATCGCCGCAGCTTCGATGAGTACGATCTGGCCCTTCCAGTTCGTCAGCCGCGCCGGCAGCAGCACGACAGGTCGCGTGTCGAACGGCGCGAGGCCCCAGAGTTGGCGCATGGTCGCCACGCGCGCGGGATCGATCACCGCCGGATCGAACCGCGCGAGATCGACGCCACGCGGAATCGAGACGACGCGCGAGGAGCGCACATTGTGTTCGCGGATCACATGCGCACGCGTGAAATCGGAATTCGCGATCACCAGATCGCCGCGCGCCATGACGCCGTTGTACCAGCGCTTCGGCGCGGACTTCGCGTTGTAGACGCCGTGGTAGGAGGTGACGAACGGCAGCTTGAGACGCCGCGCCGCCCACAGCGCGCTCCACGCCGGCGCGCGCGAACGGGCGTGGATGATGTCGACGCGCTGCTCGCGGGCGAGCTTCGCGAGCTTTCCCGCGTTGGCGTAGATTTCCAGCGGGTTCTTCGTTTCCATCGCCATCGGAAAGAGCTCGCCGCCGACTGTCGCGAGTTCCCCTTCGAGGCGACCGCCGCGGCTGGCCACGAGTGCGCGCGCGCCGTGACGCGTCAGCGCGTCCGCCACTTCGATCGTCGTCCGCTCCACGCCGCCCGCGTCGAGCGCGGGGGTGACCTGCAGGACGGTGTAGGATGCTTTTGCTTGCACGCTTTCGGCGGTTGACGCATTTCGCAGGTCAAGTCCAGCGCGCTCCCCTGCGCGCGTCACGAGAGGATGGATCGTGCCCATCGGCGTCATCGAATCCTCGCTCAACGCCCGCGGAATGCGCATCGCCTTCCAGCGATCCGAAGGGGCGGGCCCGACACTGGTCTGGATCTGTGGTTTCCGGTCCGACATGGGCGGAACGAAGGCGGCGTGGCTGCACGCGCGCGCCGATGCTGCGGATCGCGCCTTTCTGCGCTTCGACGTGACAGGCTGCGGCCGGTCCGGCGGCGCGTTCGAGGACGGGACCATCGGCGTATGGCTCGCCGATGCGCTGCATGTGATCGACACCGTCAGCGAAGGACCGCTGCTGCTGATCGGCTCATCCATGGGGGGCTGGCTCGCGTTGCTCGCCGCGCGCGCGCGGCCGGAGCGCGTGAAGGGTCTCATGCTCATCGCGCCTGCGCCCGATTTAACCGAGCGCCTGATGTGGCCGGAGATGACCGACGCCGCGCGCAAGGATGTGCTCGAGAAAGGGGTGTGGCTGCGGCCCTCAGCCTACGACGACACGCCGACGCCGATAACGCGCGCGCTGATCGAGGACGGTCGCCACCATCTGCTGATGGCTGCGGCGATCCCCTTCACCGGCCCGGTGCGCATCGTCCACGGCCAGGCCGATCCCGATGTGCCGTGGGTGCTTTCACTCGAACTGGCTGAACGCCTTGCGAGCGAGGATGTGCGACTGACCTTTGTGAAGAACGGCGATCACCGCCTTTCGACGCCGCGCGATCTCGACTTGCTGGGCGCCGTGCTCGACGATCTGTGCCGCGATCTCAGCTAGCGAGGATGGCCGCGAGCCCTTCGCGATAGCTCGGAAACTGCGGACGCCAGTCCAGCTCCGCCTTGGCGCGCGCGTTCGAAACGCGCTTGCTGTCCATGTAGAAACGCGCGGTCGCCGCCGGCAACGCGGCATCGGCGAAGGCGATCACTGGAGGCGGTTCAACGCCGAGCAACAACGCGGCATGCGTGACGACATCCTGCGGCGGCGCAGGCTCATCGTCGCAGACATTGTAGGCCCGTCCGGGATTCGGCTTTGCGATGGATGTCGCGAGAACCGCTGCGATGTCGTCCACATGCGCGCGCGACAATACGAGCCCCGGCTTCACCACACGGCGCGCATCACCCGTGCGCAAGCGGTCGAACGCACTGCGGCCCGGCCCATAAATCCCAGGCAAGCGGAAGATGTGCGCCGGCGTCGGCAGCGCCAGATACTGGTCCTCCGCGATCACGCGTCGGCGCGGCGGATCGCTTGTCGGTGCGCGCACATCGTCCTCGAACACCCACCCGCCCGCGCGATCGCCATAGACGCCGGTGGTGGAGAGATAGCCGGTCCAGCCGCCGCGTGCGTGAAACGCATTCGCGAAGACACGCACCGGAAGATCGCCGCCGTCATCCGGCGGAATGGAGACGAGCACTGCATCCACCGTTTCGATGTACGTTGCGATATCGAGGGAAGGACTGCCGTCGAACGGGAGAATTTCCGCGACCTCATCCGCCGCCGCCGCGCGGCGCGTGCCGATCACCCGCCACCCGTTCGGCGCGAGAAGCCTCGACAGCGCCTGCGCGACATAGCCATGACCGAGGCAGAGCAACGTCCTCGCCATGGTTTCGCCTTCTCCCTCGGCCAAGGCGCGGGTTTGCCCTCCAGCAGATCGAGCGACCATGCTTCTCACCCTCGCCATCGTCCAGACCCTCGCCGCGACCGCGCCCGTCGCCGCGCGTCCGCAGGACCAGGCGCGCCTCGATGCCTGCATCGCCGGCATCCAGACGGACGCCGCAGCCGCTTACGAAAGCGCCATGTCCTGGGCGCACAATGAACATGCGCGCGAAGCCAGTTGGTGCGCGGCGCAGGCGCTGGTGAAACTGGAACGTCTGGAAGAAGCCGCGCGCCGCTTCGACGCGCTCGGCGTCGATCAGGGCTGGGCAGAGGACAATCGCCTCGATGCCTATTCGCAGGCGGGCAACACCTGGCTGCTCGCCAACAACGGCGCGAAGGCGAAGGTCTCGTTCGACAACGCCGTGCGCATGTCGGAAAACCATCCCGATGCGCTCATTGACCGCTCCCGCGCCCACGCGATGCTCAAGGACTGGCCGAACGCGGAAGAGGATCTCTCCACCGCCATCGATGCGCGCGCCGCCGATCCGCTGGCGCTGATGCTTCGGGCCACCGTGCGGATGCACCGCGGCGCGTACGATCTTGCAGTGAAGGACGCCGAGGAGGCCGCTCGTCTCGACCCCCGCAACGTGGACGTGCTCGTCGAGCTCGGCCAGACGCGCGAAGCCAAGCGCCTCGGGCGTGCGCCCGACTAGGTCGGCGGCGTCGGCGGCGGTTCAGCCGGCGGCGGCGTCTCGGTAGGCGCAGGCTCCGTCGGCGTCACATCCTCGAACACCGGATCATTGAGCGGCGCCGTTTCGGTCGCGAGCGCTTCGCCAGTCGGCGCATCCGTGGTCGGCGCGACGACGTCGAGCGCTGCACCTTCTTCCGGAGGCGCGAGTTCTGGCGGCGGCGGCGGGATGTCCGGCAGCTCCACCGGCGCACGCGGGCGGCTGCGATCCGGCGCAGGAACCCCCTTTTCCTTGCCGAGCACGCAGACAGCGAGACCCTCGCTGCGCACGATGCCCATGTTCGCCTGGATCGCGCCGCTGCGGCGCGCCACGTAGCGACCGGGCCGCACGGGATTCCATTTGTTCGGGCTGGGCAGCACCGCCGCGAGGCGCGCCGCTTCGCGCGGCGTGAGCTCCGAGGCGGACTTGCCGAACCGCGCGCGCGCAGCAGCCTCGGCGCCGAAGATGCCGTCGCCCCATTCGGCGGCGTTGAGATAGGCCTCCATGATCCGCCGCTTCGGCCAGATCATTTCGATGAGCCCGGTGAAATAGACTTCAAGTCCTTTGCGTATCCACGAGCGCTGCGGCCAGAGGAACAGGTTCTTTGCCGTCTGCTGACTGATCGTCGATGCACCGCGCCGCTTGGCGGAGCCGCGCTTTTCCGCGCGCTCGTTGTATTTCACCGCCTTCTGGATCGCTTCGACATCGAAGCCCTGGTGCGTACAGAACTTCGCGTCCTCGGCAGCGATCACCGCGCGCACGAGGTGCGGACTGATGCGCGACAGCGGCACGGTACGGTGGCGTATCTCTTCGCCTTGGGCGGCGCGCTGCGCCATCAGCAACGTGCCCGGCGCTTCGAAGATTCCATAGATCAGCACCCACAGCACGGGCACGACGACGGTGGTGATGAAGCCGAAGGCAATGATGCGCAGGAACCAGTTCGGTTTGCGCCGCTTCGCACGGGCCTGGAGGTCGGCATGATCGCGCGCGACGCCATCGGCGCTCGCCACGGGCGGTGGCCCAATTTGATTCTGGGGTGGCTGGCGCGGCGGCAGGCCGTCGCCGGGAAAGTCTTCGTTGCTCACGCCCACTCCCCCCTGACGTCGGGATCACGCTCCCCGAGCGCATGGGTTTCCCTGAGCCCGGAAAACGCCGCCGGGTCAAGCAGACGACGCAACGCCCATACCGCCGCGCCCCGTACGACCGCGTCGGGATCGTCGAGATGCGGCGCCGCGCTCGCGGCGAGATCTGCATCCCCTGAATTGCCGATGGCGATCAGCACGTTGCGCAGCACGCGGTTGCGACCCGTGCGCTTGATCGGCGTGCCGGCGAAGCGCGTGCGAAAGGCTGCGTCATCGAGCGCGGCGAGTTCCGCCAGCGGCGGCTCCTCGATGTCTGCGCGCGCGGCGAGCCTTGCGTCCCGCGCGGCGCCGGCGAACTTGTTCCACGGACAGACGGCGAGACAATCGTCGCAGCCGAACACGCGGTTGCCGATCGCCTCGCGAAACTCTTGCGGAATATGTCCCGCGTGCTCGATCGTGAGATAGGCGATGCAGCGTCGGGCATCGAGCTGGTACGGCGCCGGAAAGGCATCCGTGGGGCAGATGTCGAGGCATGCGCGGCACGACCCGCAGTGGTCGGATTCCGCCTCGTCGGGTTCGATCTCCGCAGCGCTGAGAATCGCGCCGAGCAGCAGCCACGATCCATGCTCGCGCGACACGAGGTTGGTGTGCTTGCCCTGCCAGCCGATCCCTGCGCGCTGCGCGAGCGGCTTTTCCATCAGCGGCGCGGTGTCCACGAACACCTTCACGTCCGCGCCCGATTCCACAGACAGCCACTGCGCAATCTGTTTCAGCCGCCCCTTGATGACGTCGTGATAGTCGCGCCGCGTCGCGTAGCTTGCGATCGCCGCGACCGATTTTTCTTTGAGCCGTTCGAGCGGGTCCGTGTCAGGTCCGTAACTCACACCGACCATGATGGCGCTTTTCGCCTCTGCCCACATTGCCGTCGGGTGCGCGCGGCGCGGCGCTTCGCTCGCCATCCACGCCATCTCGCCGTGCCGCTCCAGCGCGATGAACTGCGCCAGCGCCTCTCCGTTGGGCCACGGCGCATCCGCCCGCGCGACGCCGACGGCGTCGAACCCGAGATCGCGCGCACGGCGCTTCAGGTCCGCGCTGAGACTCATTCGGACGCGACGGTCGCCTGCCTCGCCATCTGATCGGCGGCGCGCGCATCGTCCAGTAGAACGACCTCGCTGTAGATCGACTCCACCACGGGATCATCCAAATCGTAGCGCCGTCCCGGCGACGCGAGGTGACGGCTGATCCGGTCCATCGCGGCGGCGAGCTTCTCCTCACGATCAAACGAAGCGGGGTAGGTCTCGATCATGCGGCGCGCCTGACCGATCAGCGCGACCTCTTCTGGCGTTGAGGTCCGCGCCATGGCCATCTGCTGACGCATGGTGACCACAGCCGCGCGCCCGCTGGCGATGTGGCGGCGCATGGCGACGACCGAAGCGTCGATTTCCTCGACCGTGAAGCCGAGCGGCGGATTGCCCCGCTCGATCCCCGCCTTGGTGAGATTGGTCAGAGAAATCATCGCATCGTACGAACGCGCCACACTGCTCAGCAGGTGCGACTGCGGGTGCGCTCCACCGATGGTGGCGGCGGTGAGATCGTTGATGTCGCGCATGTGCGCGATCGGCAGGATGATCGCGTCGATGGAGTTGACGGCGAATGCCTGCATGGCCTTGGGGTCGTTGCGCTCGAACGCCACGAACATGGCGTCGTAGCGGTCGAGATACCCGGCGATGCCGTCGATGACCGCCGGCATGCGGCGGTGCTGTTCTTTGAGCGAGGCGGCGAGGTCCGCGGAAAACGTGATGGCGGGCGGCGGCGGCAGCGCCGCGTAGTTCCGTCGCGCCGCATCCACGGTCGCGCGCGCGCCGGCGCTCCACGTGCGCGCGGTCGCGATCCAGGCCCGTCGCGTGGCGCGGTTGGTGAGATCGTCGGGTGTTGCGGGCATGGTCTGCAGGATGGCGAACGCCTGCTGCACGACTTGCGTGGCGCTCATGCTCCATGCGGCGATATCGCGGAGTTCGGTCTGCACGACCTCGGCCGAGGGGCCTTGCACGTCCTGTGCGTGCGCCGTCGCAGGCGCCATCGCGCACATCGCCAGCGCAAACGCGGTCGCGAAAACTTTCACAAAACGCATGCCCATCCCCTGGATTTCCAGCCCCTAGTTCTCCGTCGCCGTCCGTCCCTCGGCGAAATACTCATGCCCGTGGGGCTCGGCGGAGTCGACCGGATCGGGGTGGATGATGATGTCGGCGGCCTGGAATTCCCCCCGGATGCGGCCTTCTGCGGCCACGATGATCTCGTGCGCGCGGCGCAGCGGCAGATCGGGGTCGAGATCGGCGTGGAACTGGATGTGGATGAAGGGCCCGGCGGCCCGCGTCCGCAGGTCGTGCACGGCCAGCACCTCGCCGCCTTCCAGCGCAAGCGCGCGGATGCGGTCGCGGTCGGCGTCGGAGAGTTCGCGGTCCATGAGGTGATCGGCCGATTGCCTGGCCACCTTCCACGCGCCCCACGCGAGCCATCCAGCCACAAAAAGCCCCGCCAGCGCATCCGCCCACGTCCAGCCGAGAAACGCGCTCGCGGCGATGCCGATGATGACGGCGACATTGGCGAGAAGGTCGGCCGAATAATGCGCGCGGTCGCCCGCCGTCGCGACCGAGCCCGTCTGTTTCACCGCGATCGACTGGCGCCAGATCAGCGCGCCCGTGATTGCGATCGACACGACCATCACCGCGATAGCGGAAAACCCGTGCTCGACGGGCCGTCCGTCCACCAGCCGGCGCACGGCTTCGATGGCGATCAATCCGCCGGACACCGCCACGAGACCCGCCTGGAACAGGCCAGCAAACGACTCCGCCTTGCCGTGCCCGAAGCGGTGCTCCCGGTCCGGCGGCGCGGCCGCGTAGCGCACGGCGAAGTATGTGAAGAGCGACGCCACCAGATCGAGCATCGAATCCGCCAGCGACGACAGCATCGCCACCGAACCCGACGTGATCCACGACCAGCCCTTGAGCGCAATCAGCGCCAACGCTACGGCGACGGAAAGCTGCGCGGCGCGACGGGTGATGGAGGCTGACTCTCGCGGGTCCGTCCGCCCCAATCCACCAGGAGGGCTGCCGGCGGCAGGTGCGTGACCGTCCAAGACTGTGTGCTCCTCAGCAGGCGCCTTGCCCGCCGCCATGGGGAAATGGGATAGCCGAGCGTCATATAGACCTGACCGCGCGCAAGGCGAAGACGCCCCGCAGCGGCTTCAGGCATCCGGGGCCACGAGGAAGCACATGCGTACAAGACTGACTCTCATCGTGGCGATCGCCGCCTTTCTCGCGGCCTGCACGCCGCAAGCGGCCAAGCCTGCCGCTGACGGTCGCCTGCCCGAGGGCGTCACGCCGCTGCACTACACGCTCGCGCTGACCATCGATCCGCGCGTGGAGCGATTCTCGGGCGAAACCACGATCCGCGTGAAGTTTGACCGCGCCGCAAAGAGCTTCTGGCTCCACGGCCGCGACATCGCCGCGAAGATGGTGACCGTGACGCCTGTGGGTGGCGGCGCCATCCCGGCGACGTACAAGGAAAACGGCGAAGGCTTCGCGGAAGTGACATTCGAACGCGACGTGCCTGCAGGCGAAGCCGACGTCTCGATTTTCTACGACGCGCCCTTCGCCAGCGGCGCCGCGGGCCTCTATCGCGCCACCAGCGGCGCCGAAAAGTACGCGATCACGCAGTTCGAGGCGATCGACGCGCGCCGCGCCTTTCCGGGCTTCGACGAGCCGCGCTTCAAGACGCCGTTCGACATTTCCGTCGTCGCGCGCGCCGGCGACACGGCGATTTCCAACACCACCGAAGAAAAGGTCGAGCCCGCGGGCGAAGGCCTCGTGCGCCACATCTATCGCGAGACGCTGCCGCTGCCGACCTATCTCATCGCGTTCGCCGTCGGTCCGTACGAGGTCGTCGACGGGCCGGTGCTGCCGCCGAACGCGTACCGAAAGCACGCGGTGCCGCTGCGCGGTGTGGCCGCAAAGGGAAAGGGCGAGCAGACGCGCTATGCGCTTGCCAACACTTCGAAACTTGTCGCGTTCTTCGAGGAGTATTTCGCGACCGGCTATCCGTACGACAAACTCGATTTCATCGCCGCGCCGGAGTTCTCCGCCGGCGCCATGGAGAATGCAGGCGCGATCGTCTATGCTGAAACCGCGATCCTGATGCAGCCGGGCGGGCCCGTCTCGCAGCAGCGCGGCATTCTCACCACCCACGCGCACGAAATTGCGCACCAGTGGTTCGGCGACCTCGTCACCCCAGCCTGGTGGGACGACATCTGGCTCAATGAAGCCTTCGCGACATGGATGTCCTACAAGGCGGCGGCTGCGGTCTACCCGGACGGCGGCTACGGACGCGACACGCAGCAGCGCGCGCTTGCGGCGATGGAAGACGACAGCCTCTCCGCCGCACGCCGCATCCGCGAACCGATCCGCGTCGAAGCCGACATCGAGGACGCGTTCGATTCCATCACCTACAGCAAGGGTGGCGGCGTTCTGGCGATGGCGGAAAGCTATCTCGGAGAAGAAGCGTTCCGCGAAGGCGTGCGCACACACATGCGGCGCTTCCCGTTCGGCGTCGCCACCTCGCGGGACTTCTTTGAATCGCTCGGACAGGGATCGAAGCGTCCGGAGATCGTCGCCGCGCTCGAATCCTTCACCGACCGCAGCCACGTTCCGCTCGTCGAGGCGCGCGTGACCTGTGACGCGAACGCCAAGCCCGTCGTGCGGCTGCAGCAGTCGACGTTCAAGCCCATAGGCGTTTCACTCGGCGACCGCACATGGCGTATCCCTGTGTGCGTGAACGCGTACGGACTGACAGGCGCTGCCGCGAAGTCCTGCACCATCCTGTCGGAACCGACGGGGTCGCTCGAACTCGAAGGCGCGTGCCCTGCGTTCATCGCGCCGAATGCGGGCGGATCGGGCTATTACCGTTTCGCGCTCGACGAGCGCGGCTGGACGTCGCTCATCGCGTCGTTTCGCAAGCTCGCGCCCGGCGAACAGATCGCGACGCTGGATTCGCTCTACGCTAGCTTCATCGCGGGCCGTGTCTCCGCGCCGTTGCTGCTGCGCGCGCTCGAGAACGCCGCAGGCGTCGCAGACCTCGAAGTACGGCGCCAGGCCATTTCCATCGTCACCCGCCTCGCCTGGGTCCCCGACACGCCCGCGCAGCGGGACGTCTACGCGAGCTGGGTGCGCAGCGCCTTCGGTGGCGTGCGCGTGAGTGCGGCCATGTCTGCACGCGGCAGCGCCGCAGAGCGTCAGACGGCGGTATCCGCAACCCAGCTTCTCGCGATGTCCGGCAGGGATCCTGCGCTGCGCGCGCAACTTCTCGCGCGGGCCCGCGCGACGCTCGGCATGGCGCGGGGCGCGCAGGCGTCCGCCGATGTACGGGGCCTTGCGCTGATCGTCGGCGTGCAGGACGGTGGAACGGCGCTTTTCAACAAGCTGCTCGAAACCGCGAAGACGACCGGCGACGCACAGTTGCGCACCGAAGCGCTGGCCGCGCTTGCGCATGCACCCGCCGCAGCGGACCGCGCCACATTCATGCAGGCGGTCATCGCGGACCCCTTCAGTGGTTCCGACATGCGCCGCGCGCTGTTTGCGGCGCGGACCAGCCGCGACGCAGGCGACTTTGGCTTCGTGTTGCTGCGCGATCACTTCGACACCGTGCTGTCGCGACTGCCCGGCGGTCTCGCGGGCCAGGGCGCGCCGGCCCTCGCGGGTGGGCTCTGCGCCACCGCCGATCAGGACGCGCTCGCGGACCTCTTCGCGAAGAACGCTGCGAAGGCGCCGGGCTACGAACGCTCGCTGGCGCAGACCACCGAGCAGATCGGTCGCTGCGCGGCCTTGCGCGCGGCAAAGGCCGGCGAACTCAACAACGCGCTCGCCGTTTCGAACTGAGGCCTATTCCGCAGCGACTCCCGCCGTGTCCGCTTCCTCCAGCGGATGCGACAGGCGCGTGAGCATTTCCTTCGGCACGATCTGCCAGAAATGACCGACGCTTTCCGCCCACGCCGCAAGGATCGCCTTGCCGCGCCGCGAGCCCGTGCGTTCGACGTGCTCCTCGATCAGGCCTTTCAGTGTTGCCTCCCAATAGTCCGTGCCGATGCGCCGCCAGGTGATGGTGTCGGCGTTGCCCATGAGATCGAAGCGATTTGCAGGATCGTAAACGAAGGCCATGCCGCCGGTCATGCCCGCGCCGAAGTTCTCGCCAACCACGCCGAGCACGACGGCTGCGCCGCCGGTCATGTATTCGCAGCCATTGGCGCCGCAGCCTTCGATCACCGCCGTCGCGCCTGAGTTGCGCACGCCGAAGCGTTCGCCCGCCAGACCCGCCGCGAAGAGCTTTCCGCTCGTTGCGCCGTAGAGACACGTGTTGCCGATGATCGCATTTTCCGACGCCGCTTCCGCGAACGCCGCATCAGGCCGCAGCGAAATGAGACCGCCGGACAATCCCTTGCCGACATAGTCGTTGGAATCACCCGTCACCTCGATGGCGATGCCCTGCACCATGAACGCGCCGAGCGACTGCCCCGCCGAGCCGCGCAGGCGGATGGTGAGGCGCGCTTCGGGCAGTCCATGCATGCCGTAGCGCTGCACGACGGCCGACGATGCCCGCGCGCCGATCGCGCGCTGCGTGTTGCGCACGGCGTAGCTGAAATCGAGCTTCTCGCCGCGTTTGAAGAAAGCGTCCGCGTCGCGCAGGATCTGCACGTCGAGCGTATCGGCCACCTCGATGCGCGCGGGATCCTCGCGATAGGGCGGATACGGGCTGTCCACGCGCACCAGCAGCGGATTGAGATCGAGATCGTCGAGGTGATCGGCGCCACGGCTGATCTGTTCGATGAGATCGGTGCGCCCGATGATTTCGTTCAGTGAGCGGAAGCCGAGCATGGCGAGCAGCTCGCGCACTTCTTCGGCGATGAACGTCATCAGGTTGATGACCTTTTCCGGCGTGCCGTTGAACTTGGCGCGTAAGCCTTCGTCCTGCGTGCACACGCCCACGGGGCAGGTGTTGGAGTGGCACTGGCGCACCATGATGCAGCCCATCGCGACGAGGCTCGCGGTGCCGATGCCGTATTCTTCCGCACCGAGGATCGCCGCGACGACGATGTCACGACCCGTGCGCAGGCCGCCGTCCGTGCGCAGCGTCACGCGGTGTCGTAAATTGTTCAGCGTCAGCACCTGATGCGCTTCCGCGAGCCCCATCTCCCACGGCGCGCCGGCATATTTGATCGACGTTTGCGGGCTGGCGCCCGTGCCGCCGACGTGACCCGCGATCAGAATGATGTCTGCCTTCGCCTTCGCCACGCCCGCGGCCACCGTGCCGACACCCGCCTGGCTGACGAGTTTCACGCCGACCTTCGCCTGCGGACTCACCTGCTTGAGATCATAGATGAGCTGCGCGAGATCCTCGATGGAGTAGATGTCGTGATGCGGCGGGGGCGAGATGAGCATCACGCCGGGCGTCGCGTGACGCAGACGCGCGATCAGCTCCGTCACCTTAAAGCCGGGCAGCTGGCCGCCCTCGCCGGGCTTGGCGCCTTGCGCGACCTTGATCTCGATCTCCTTGCACTGGTTCAGATATTCCGCCGTGACGCCGAAACGCCCCGATGCGATCTGCTTCACGGCGGAGTTCATGTTGTCGCCGTTCGGCAGCGTTGTGTAGCGCGCGCGGTCCTCGCCGCCCTCGCCCGACACCGACTTCGCGCCGATGCGGTTCATCGCGATGTTGAGCGTGCCATGCGCCTCCGGCCCCAGCGCGCCGAGCGACATGCCGGGCGTGACGAAGCGCTTGCGGATTTCATTGACGCTCTCGACCTGCTCCAGCGGGATGGATGGCCGCGCGTTCTCGCGGATTTCCAGAAGATCGCGCAGCTGGATCGGCTCGATGAGACGGCGTTCGCGCACGGCGTTGGAGTATTTCATCCACTCGTCGAACGAACCTGTCGTCACCGCATGCTGCAGCTGGTGGATGTGCCTGGCTTCAAGCGCGTGGCGTTCGCCACTTGCGCGCCAGCGATAGAGACCGCCGACCGGCAGCGCGACCACGTCCTCATCGAACGCGCGCGCATTCAGCTCCGCCGCTTCCTGCGCAAGGCCCCCGAGACCGATGCCGGAAATACGGCTGGTGAGACCCGGAAAATACTCCGCCGCCAGCGCGCGCGACAGGCCGATGGCTTCGAAATTCATGCCGCCGCGATACGACGAGATGACCGCGATCCCCATCTTGGAGATGATCTTCAGAAGCCCTGCGTCGATGGCCTTCTTGTAGTTCGCCGCCGCCTGCTCGACCGTGAGATCGCCGCCGAGACCGCGCTGCACACGATCGGCGATGGAATCGAGCGTGAGATAGGCGTTCACCGTCGTCGCGCCGCACCCGATCAGCACCGCGAAATAGTGCGTGTCGAGACACTCCGCGCTGCGCACGCTGATCGAGCAATAGGAGCGCAAACCCTGCGTCACGAGGTGCGTCTGCACGGCGCCCGTGGCGAGAATGATCGGCACGGCGACGCGTGTCGCGCTCTGGAATTCGTCCGTCAGCACGACGTGGCTGCGCCCCGACAGCACCGCCTCTTCCGCTTCCGCGCGAATACGATCAAGCGCCACGCGCAATGCCGGCCCCGCCTCTTCCGGTCGCGCCGTCGCATCGAACGTGCAGTCGATCACGGCCACCGCATCGCCGAGTTCGGCGGTCATGCGCGCATACATGCCGTTGGTGAGCACGGGGCTCGACAGCACGAAGACGTCGGTCTGCGTTTCATCCTGCGCGAGGATGTTGCCGAGGTTCTTGAAGCGCGTGGCGAGGCTCATCACGCGATCTTCCCGGAGCGGGTCGATCGGCGGATTGGTCACCTGGCTGAAGTTCTGGCGGAAATAGTGCGAGAGCGGGCGATAGCGATCTGACAGCACCGCGAGCGGCGCGTCGTCGCCCATGGAGCCGACCGCTTCCTTTGCCTCCTCCATCATCGGTTGCAGGATGAGTTCGAGATCTTCGAGCGTCAGCCCCGCCGCCGTCTGGCGACGCAGAAGTTCCGCCCGCGTGCCGAAAAGGCGCGGCTCATCGCCGGTGATGCGGCTTTCGAGTTCGATGACGTTTTCGAGCCACTTTTCATAGGGGTGCTTGGCCGCGAGCTTGTCGACGATCTGCGTCTCGTCGAAGAACAAACCTTTCACCGTATCCACGGCGATCATCTTGCCCGCGCCCACGCGGCCGCGCCGCGCGACACGTGAATCCGGCAGCGCGCACATGCCCGCCTCGGAGCCCGTCACAAGCAGCCCGTCTGTCGTCAGCGCGTAACGCATCGGACGCAGGCCGTTGCGATCCATACCTGCCACCGCCCAACGGCCGTCGAACATCGCCAGCGCCGCCGGCCCGTCCCAGGGCTCCATCACGGAATTGCAGTACGAATAGAGAGCGCGATGCGAGGACGGCATCGTCGTCGACTTCGCCCACGCTTCCGGCACGAGCAGCGCCTTGGCCATCGGCGCCGAACGGCCCGCACGCACCAGCACTTCGAAGACGTTGTCGAGCGCTGCGGAATCCGACCCGCCCGGCTGGATGATCGGCTTCACGTCGCCGTCCGCCGCGCCGAATGCTTCGGACGTCATGCGGATTTCGTGGCTCTTCATCCAGTTGATGTTGCCCTTCAGCGTGTTGATCTCGCCGTTGTGGGCAAGCATGCGGAAGGGCTGGGCGAGACGCCATTGCGGGAAGGTGTTGGTGGAATAGCGCTGGTGATAGATCGCGACGGAGGAAACGAAGCGCTCGTCCTTCAGGTCGGGATAGAAGCTGTCGATCTGTTCCGCGAGGAACATGCCCTTGTAGATCAGCGTCTGCGCCGAGAGCGAGCACACGTAGAGTTCGACGATGTTCGTCGCGAGCGCCTTCCTCTCGATGCGGCGGCGCACGATGAAGAGCGCCTTGTCGCAGGCTTCCTCGTCGCGCGCCTGCGGGTCGTGGAACAGCACCTGCTCGATCTCGGGGCGCGTGGCGTTGGCCTTCTCGCCGATCATGGCGATGTCGACAGGGACCTGTCGCCAGCCGTAGAGTTCAAAGCCCGCGCGGATGATTTCCGATTCCACGATCGTGCGCGCGCGTTCCTGCGCAGCGAAGTCATTGCGCGGCAGGAAGACCTGACCGACGAAGATCGGACCCGCCTTCACCTTGTGGCCCGTGCGCTCCACCACTTCGCGAAAGAAATCCTGCGGCGCGTCGAGCAGGATGCCCGCGCCGTCGCCGGTCTTGCCGTCGGCGTCCACGGCGCCGCGGTGCCACAGCGATTTCAACGCGCCGATCGCCATGGTGACGACCTCGCGGCGCGGCTTGCCGTCGATGGCGACGACGAGGCCCACGCCGCATGCATCGTGCTCGTCGCGCCGGTCATAGGCGTGGGCGGCTTCCAGCTTCGCGCGTTCGCGCTGATAGCGAAGCACTTCTTCGTACGCACTCATGGAGTTACTCCGCCGCCACGGCCGCAGAGGCCGCGCGTTCTTTCAGATGAGCATGGATGCCCTCGGCCGCGTCGCGGCCTTCCTTGATCGCCCAGACGACGAGCGAGGCGCCGCGCACGATGTCGCCGGCGGCGAACACGCCGGGAATCGATGTCTCATAGTTGCGTTCGTTCACGCGCAGCGTGCCCCAGCGCGACGTCTTCAGATAGGATTCGTCCCACAGCACCGGCAGATCCTCGGGATCGAAGCCGAGCGCCTTGATGACGAGGTCGGCGCCGAGATCGAATTCCGTGCCCGGCGATTCCTCCGGCGCCTGACGGCCGCTCGCATCGGGCGCGCCCAGACGCATCTTTACCGCGCGCACGGCCTTCAGCTTTTTCGCGTCGCCGAGGATCGCTTTCGGCGCCGCGAGCCACTCGAACTTCACGCCCTCTTCTTCGGCGTTCTTCACTTCGGTGAGCGAGCCAGGCATGTTCGCGCGGTCGCGTCGATAGAGACACGTCACCGACTTCGCGCCCTGACGCACCGCCGTGCGCACGCAATCCATCGCCGTATCGCCGCCGCCGATCACCACGACGCGCTTGCCCTTCGCATCGAGCGCGCCGGACGTGAAGCCTTCCACCTCGTCGCCGAGACCCGTGCGGTTCGACGCCGTCAGAAATTCCATCGCCGCGAGCACGCCCTTCGACGTCGCCGTCGGCACGCCGAGATCGCGCCCTTTGTAAACGCCGGTCGCCACGAGCACGGCCTCGTGCTTCGAGCGCAGCGCGTCGAACGTGATGTCGCGGCCGACTTCGCAGTTCAGCACGAAGGTCACCCCGCCTTCCTCCAGCCGCGCAACGCGGCGGGCGACGACGTCCTTCTCCAGCTTGAAATTCGGGATGCCGTAGATCAGCAGGCCGCCGGCGCGGTCGTAGCGATCATAGACCGTGACCTTGTAGCCCTTTCGGCGCAGCACCTCGGCCGCCGCCAGGCCCGCCGGCCCCGCGCCGATGATCCCGATGTGCTCGGGCCGCTCCCGCAGCGCGCGGATGGGGGCGACCCAGCCTTCGGCCCAGGCCGTCTCCGTCAGGTACTTCTCGATGGCGCCGATGGTCACCGTGCCGTGGCCGGACTGCTCTATGACGCAGTTGCCCTCGCAGAGACGGTCCTGCGGGCAGATGCGGCCGCAGATCTCCGGCATGAGATTGGTGGCGGTGGATACTTCGTAGGCTTCCTGCAGCCGCCCCTCGGCGGTCAGGCGCAGCCAGTCCGGGATGTTGTTCTGTAAAGGGCAGTGAGACTGGCAGAATGGCACGCCACACTGGGAGCAGCGCGATGCCTGCTCCGCCGCCTTGGCGCGGGCCAGCTCGGCATAGATCTCGTGGAAATCGGCCTTGCGCGCCACTGAGGATCGCTTTGAGGGCGGCTCCCTGTCCGTGTGGACGAACTTCAACATGCGCTCGGCCACGATTCGCCCCTCCGATCGCCGAGACGGCGAATTCAGAGGCGGATACCGGGCTTTTTCGACCTCCGCAAGGCAAATTCAGCCTATATAGGCAGCTATACTGTCCTATTTGGCCGCTGCAGCCGAACCCGTAGGCGCCGGGCGCCCCGTATCGCGCCGAATCTTGCACCGTGGCAGAAGACCCTGAACCGGATCGCCTCAAGGATACCCCAAGGAAACCCATGGACCTCGTCGCCCTGCTCAAGGCCGTCATTCTTGGCATCGTCCAGGGCCTGACCGAATTCCTGCCGATCTCCTCAACCGCCCACCTCCTGCTCGGCGCGGACGCGATCGGCTACGAGGATCCCAACAACGTCTTCGTCATCATGATCCAGCTGGGCTCGATCCTGGCGGTGATGTGGCTCTACCGGCAGCGGATCATCGACGTGATCGTGGGCCTGCCGACGAAGCCCGAAGCGCGCCGTTTCGCGCTCATGCTCTTCCTGTCGTTCCTGCCGGCTGTGGCGATCGGTTTTCTCGCCGCCGACTATGTGAAGACGGTGCTGCAGGAAAGCGTGACCGTGATTGCGTGGGCGCTGCTGATCGGCGGCGTCCTCATGCTGCTGCTGGAGCGGTTCGCACCGAAGCCAACGGTCACGGACGCATCGCAGACGCCGATCTGGCGCGCCATCGCGGTCGGCTTCATGCAGTGCATCGCCATGATCCCCGGCGTCTCGCGTTCGGGCGCGACGATTTACGGCGGCCTGATGCTCGGACTCGACCGGCGCGCGGCGGCGGAGTTCTCGTTCTTCCTCGCCATGCCGACCATGATCGCGGCGTTCATCTACGACTTCATCCAGGTGAAGGACCACATCACGTCGGACCGCGCCCTCGAAATCGCCGTGGGCTTCGTGTTCGCCTTCCTCTCCGCGCTGGTGGTGGTGAAGCCATTCCTCGAATTCGTGACGCGCGTGGGTTTCGCGCCGTTCGCCTGGTACCGCATCGGCCTCGGCGCGTTGCTGCTCGCCCTAGGCGGATTTGGAGTCCTGTGATGGCGCAGCCGCCCACGATCCTCACGATCGGCTATGAGCGGCTAGGCTTTTCCGATTTTCTCGATGCGATCGCCGAAGCGGGCGTGGAGACGCTGATCGACGTGCGCGAATTGCCGAACTCACGCCGCGCGGGTTTCTCGAAAGGCAATCTCAAGGCCGGCCTTGCGAAAGTCGGCGTCGAATATGTCCACCTGAAAGCGCTCGGCACGCCGAAGGCCGGACGCGACGCCAACAAGCGCGGCGACTGGGAGAATTTCTGGCCCATCGTCGACGACGCGCTCTCAACGCCCGAAGCGGGTCTCGCGCTCGAGCAGGCCGCGATTCTCGCAAAGGCGAAGCGCACATGCCTGCTGTGTCTCGAGCACGACTGGAAAGTCTGCCACCGCGCGCGCGTGTGCGAGCTGCTGGCGGAGCGTCACGGGTTTGTGGCGACGCATCTGGGGTGAGGCGCCCAAGTGTTTCCTCCTCCGTGCAGCGAAGCGAAACGATCCCCCGCAAGCGGGGGAAGAAACGAAATCGAGGTGAGAAGCCTCTAACAATCCCTCCACAATCGCGCACGCCCGCCATGCGCGCCATGACGCCTGCAGAAAAATCAGCAAAACAATCCGACCGGGTCGCAGGCTCGAAGACACTCTCCCCACGTCGCGCCGGAATGGTTCGTTCGCAACGAAGAGGAGAGCAACCATGCAGATCGCCAGACCGCTACGTCACCGCCGCGCCGCGTATGCCGCCGCCGCGCGCGATCTGCATCTGTGGCTGCTGCAAGTCCTCGCATGGGTCGCAACCCGCGTGCGCCTGCCGCGCATCCTGCGCCTCGATTTCCAGGATGAGATCCGGAAAGCCCGACGCGACATTCGCGTGCTGATCTTTCTCGGCATGTGCTCGCACATGACGTTTCGAAAAGATCGACCAAAGTTCACGCGCCGACCGCACGGCATCGCGGGCTATCAGCGCCGACACGCCCGCCTGCTGCGCATCTACACGCGTGGCGTTCCGTTGCGCACTCTCCGCGACATGCGGGATGCGTTGGCGAATTTCGACAAAGTGGTGAAGTGCGCCATCGCGCGTCTGCCCAAACGCGGAGTCGCGCCCGGCGCTGTCGTCACGGTTATTGCTGTCATGATTGCTCTGCGCACGAACGCACCCGCACCTGCCGCTGAAGCTGCAGACACGTCATGAGTATCGAAACTGGACCGCGCAGCTCCCGCTGCGCATACCCATGTCTAAGCCACGCGAGATTCTTCGGAGTCTGGCGCCGCCGGCACCTGCGCAGCAGGAGCTGCGCGGTCCGGCATGCATGCCGGCGCCTCGCTACGCCGTCTGCTGCGTCTAGAACTGGCCATAAGGCCGGAAGCGCCAGAGATAGCTCGGCACGATCGACTCGATCGTTTCCAGCGGCGCAACGCCGAGATCGGCGATCGTGCCGATGCCTTTCTCGCCCGATTTGCCGACGACGTTGTCGGTTTTCAGCATCTCCACCTGGTCACCCGTGAAGGGCGGCGCGATCGGCAGGATCTTCGATCCAATCGACGCGAGCATGCCGAGCGGGCGCGCGAGGAAGATCGGCAGCCAGAGATAGCCGCGCTTGCGATTGATCGTCGTCTGCACGAAGTCGAGCAGCTGGCGGAAGGAATAGACCTTCGGCCCGCCGAGTTCATACGTGCGGCCCTGCACATCCGTGCGCGAAAGCGCTGCGACCACCGCATCCGCGACGTCCTGCACATGCACCGGCTGAAATTTCGTCTTGCCCGCGCCGATCAGCGGCAAGAGCGGGGAGAACTTCGCCATGTCGGCAAAGCGGTTGAAGAAATTGTCCTCCGGACCGAACACGATGGAGGGGCGCAACACGACCGCTCCGGGAACGGCATCGCGCACCGCCTTCTCGCCGGCGGCCTTCGAGCGCGCATACTTCGCCTTGCCGCGCGCATCGGCGCCGATCGCCGACACCTGCACGACCTTCGTGATGCCTGCCGCCTTCGCTGCGCCGGCGATCGCCTCGGCCGCGCCCACGTGCATGGACTGGAAATCCTGACGTCCCTTTTCGTAGAGCACGCCCACGAGGTTCACGACGCCATCGGCGCCCTCGAGCGCTGCGGCGATGGAGTCGGGGAAGCGGACATTGGCCTGCATCAGGTGGATCTGGCCCACATCGCCGAGCACGCGGAGCTCCTGCCCCAGATGCGGACGGCGCATGGGCACGCGGACCCGGTAGCCCTTCCGCGCGAGCTGCTTGACCACGTGGCGACCGACGAAGCCGGAGCCGCCGAAGACGACGATGAGTTCGTTGCTCATGGGGGCGATATGCGGCGGTCCGGGGGGCTTGTCCATGCGCCGCCTTGTCCGGGCAGGCCCGGCGGACGAATGCGCCCGCATTACCGACATGAAGCTGCAATACTGGGCCGCGACCTTTGAGAACGAGACGCTGGAGACCCCGATGAAGAGCCTGTCCCTCACCCCGCTTCTTGCCCCATTGGCGATCATGGCGACCGTCCTCACGCTGACGGCGTGCGCAGGCGGGCGGCCCGACCCGCGCGCCGAGGCGGACGAAATGCGCGGACCGGCCTACCGGCAATCAGCGTTCCTCTCCGGGGCGGCGCTGCTCTTCGTGCAGTTCGATGCCGACGGCGACTACGCCACGAGCCGCGCGGAAGCCGAGACCGGCGCACGCGCCGAGTGGGGCCGTGTGTCAGGCGGCTCCGACAAGCTGACCCCGATCCAGTTCGATACCTGGTCGGCGAAGGTCCTCGGCGGACCGAACCTCGGTCCCTACCGGCTGGCCTTCGACAGCAACGTCAACAACGAGATCACCGCCACGGAGTTCACCGGCGCCGTGCTCGCGAAGTTCGAATTCTGGGACAAGGACAAGGACGGTCGCGTCACCCGCGGCGAGATGGTCGAGCGCCTGCCGGATATGCGCCGCCCGCCCGAGAGCGGACCGCAAGGCATGCCGCCGCGCGGCGGACAGCGCCCGCCGCGCTAGGGGTCCATAGACCGACAATCAGAAACGCCCCGGTCTCGCGACCGGGGCGTCCTGACTTCAATGGTTCACTGACCTCAGTACGAGACGCGCAGCGTCACGCCGTAGGTCCGCGGATCGCCGAGGAACGCGCCGCGGGCGTTGCCCTGCAACGGCACGTTGAAGGAGATCTGCTGGTACTGCTCGTCGAACAGGTTGCGGCCCCACAGTTCGAGCGACACCCGGTCGCTCGCCGTGGACAGACCGACGCGGCCGTTCACGGTGAAGTAGCCCGGCTGCACCTTCGTCGGATCGAGGTCCGACCCCGTGACCTGGTCGGACACGTAGCGGAAGTCGAGGTAGGCGAGGCCCACCATCGCATCGTTGAACAGCGGCTTCTCGTAGGTGAAGGCGCTTGTCACCGTCCACAGCGGCGCGTTGGTGAGACGCGAGCCCGGCAGACGGAAGTTCACCGGCAGCTGGGTCGGGTTCAGCGGGTTGGCCGACGTCGCCACCCAACCCGTGTCGTTTCCGTATTCGGCTTCGGTGTAGGCGAAACCGCCCTGGTACGAGAAGCCGTCGATCGGCGTGTTCCAGATCGCGTCCATTTCGACGCCTTGCGACGTCACTTCCGGAACCGACGAGACCTGGAAGGCCGTGCCGTTGAAGGTGTTGAGCTGGTAGTTCTCGTACTTGTTGAAGAACGCCGCGAGGTTGATGATCAGGGCGTTGTCCAGCAGCTGGTTCTTCAGCCCGATTTCAAACGCATCGACCATTTCCGCCGCGAAGTCCGTCTTCCAGCTGCCGGCCGCCGGCGTCGCCGAGCCCGAGAGCATGTGGTCGAAGTTGCGGTCGAGGTTGAAGCCGCCGCCCTTGTAGCCACGCGAGTAGGACGAGTAGCCGCTGACGTCGTCAGTGAACTCGCGACGCAACGAGACAACGCCCGACCACTCCTTCTCGCTACGCGACTGCGTCTTCGGCGCGCCATCGAGAGAGGCATTGATGCCCGAGATGCAGTAAATCGTGCGCGCGCCGATCACCGCCGCAGCGCCCGCGCCGGCCGTCGTGAGGTCGGTGTTGTAGCAGTTGCCGTAGAGAGCGCCGAGCGGCGCGCTGCCGGTGGCGCCGGCGATTGTGGCTTGAAGCAACGGCCGTGCGTTGAACCGCGTGGTGAAGCGGCCCGTCACATCCTTCTCTTCGTCGGTGTAACGCAGGCCGACGGTGAGGTCGGTCTTGTCGTCAATCGACCAGATGTTGTGCGTGAACAGCGCGATGGAGCGGCTATCCTGCACGTAGTGATCGGAAATCGGCGAGTTCTCGAATGCCGTTTCGACCGCATCGCCCTGGTTGACGCCGGCGTAGATCGCGCTGAGCGCGTTCACGTACTCGCCGATCTGGCTGCCGAACTGGATGTTGTCGCCGCGGGTCAGCGTTTCGTCCGAGTAGAAGACGCCGACAATCGAATCCACCGGACCCACCGCGAACGCCGCACGCACTTCCTGCGTGAAGACATCGAAGCTGAAGCCGTTGAAGCCGTCGTTGACACGATAGTAGAGGTCCGCCTGCGAGAAGTCGGAGTCCTGGCCCTGACGGTAGTCCCAGTTTCGGAACGCCGTGATGGAGCTCAGCGTGATGCCGCCGATGTCCCAGTTCACTTCAGCCGACACGCCCTGGTCGGTCAGGTTCTGACCGTAGGAGCGGTTGGCGAAGCCGTAGCGATCGCCGATGTCGCCGCTGCCGAGGTTGGCCAGGCCGCCCGTGCCGTAGCCGCCAAGCGCCGCGATCACCGCCGCCTGACCAGGCGACGAGACGCCCGGGTTGGTCGGTTGGAAGGGATCTTGAGCAACGCCGCTGGTGGCGGTCACGCCAATCACGTTGTGGTTGGAGCGGAGCGTCGGATAGCCGTTCAGCAGGGTCGGATTGTAGACCTTCGCCGCGCAGCAGGCTTCGTCCCGCTCGGTGTAGTCTGCGATGAGGCGGACATCGATGTCGTTGGTCGGCGCCCACGCCACATGGCCGCGAACGGTCCACATGTCGCGATTGTTGCTGGCGCCCGCGCCCTGGTTGCCCGCGCCTGCGGCCAGCGCCGGGTTCGCGCCGGCGCGGTTGATGTCGATGAGGCCATCGCGCTCATCCATCGCTGCGAAGAGGCGCACCGCGAGCTGCTCGCTCACGATCGGCACGTTCACGTGGCCGGCGAAACGCTGGCTGCCGAGATTGCCGGCGGTCGCTTCGGCCGAGGCGCCGAATTCATCGAGATCAGGACCGGCCGAACGCACGTTGATGAGGCCGGCCGACGTGTTGCGGCCGAAGAGCGTGCCCTGCGGGCCGCGCAGCACTTCGATCTGCGAGACCTGGCCGAGGTCCGAAAGCGCCACGCCGTTGCGCGCGCGATAGACGCCGTCGACGAAGATGCCGACCGCCGATTCAAGACCGGGGTTCGAGCCCTGCGTACCGATGCCGCGCAGGCGCGCCGTGGCGGAGGCCTCGTTTTCCGAGACGTTGAACTGGAGCGACGGCGCGACCGACTGCACGTCCTGCAGGTCGCGGATGCCGGAGTTCTCGATCAGCTCGGCCGTGACCGGGGTGACCGCGATCGGCACGTCCTGCAGCGCGGTTTCGCGCTTCGTGGCCGTAACGATGATCTCATCGCCCTGCACCGCTTCTTCCTGCGCGACCGCCTGGCCGTTGGCCACCAGCGCCGCAGCCGCACTCGCGGCGAACAACCAAAACTTCTTCCGAACCTGACCGGTCATATAAACTGCCTCCCAGAGCGCAGGGCGCTTCAACGAATTCTTGTGGCGTATCGAATGACGGCGTTTGTTTTCGGTTAACCGCTCTGCCCAGCGGCCCGGAGCGCATCGCCGTCAGGGACGCCCTCACGCCCCGATTAACCTTGTGTCCGATTTGGGTCGAGGCGTGATCGGGCGTTTTGCGCGCGATTTCATGGATTTTTCAGCGCGCGCCTGCGCGCTGTGTTCCTGAAGCAACACTGGGGTAAATTTCTGTTTATTTCTCTCACGGCGGGTTGAGACGCGCCTCGATCCATCGATCCCAGGCCGACGCATCGATGGCCTTAACCTCGAATGCGGCCTCCGCGGTCGCGCGCCAGAAGGCGGATTGCTGGTCCTGGTCGGGCAGTCGCGCGGCGACCTTTTCAGAGACGCGGGCGGCGGCTTCCAGAAAGCGGTCGTAGCCGGCGAGCGTCGTGACTTCGAGCCGACTCGCGAGCGCCTGTCCCACCTCCGACGGGAGGCCGGGCGCGGTGACGCCCACGGCGATCGTTCCGCCGGCGATCGCAGCACCGAGGCGGACATCGGACGCCGCCGGATCGTGGGGCGCATGGAAGAGCGCCCGCGCCGACCGGGCGGCGGCTCTGGCTCGCGGCAATCGGGATTCAGCCGCGCCGGCCACGACAAGCGCCGCCCCCGCCAGATCGAGGGCGCGCCAGCGGCGGGCCACAAGCCGGATGGACGGGCGGAGAGCCGACATCTCTGCGGCAGGCGATGGATCGAAGACGGTGACCCCCGCGCCGCAGTCGAGCAGCCGGCGCGCCAGCGGTGCGAGGCCGGCTTCGCCCGAAAGCAGGACGACCGCTCGGCCAGTGAGGTCGAGGAAGGCCGGCAGGAGGGGAAACAAGCTGGACATCGTCGCCAAGACTAGCCTGCCTGGCCCTTCTGTTAACCTTGCGCCTCGCCCACCGCAGAGAAAAACGCCTACATGGAGTCCATGAGCACGCCTTACGCGCACAACTTCATCCGGGTCGCAGCCGCGACCCCGCGCGTGCGGGTCGCCGACCCGGCGGCAAACGTCGCCGAGACGCTGGCGCTGGCGCGGGCCTGCGACGCCGAAGGCGCCGCGCTGGTCGTGTTCCCGGAACTCGGCCTCACCGGATACGCCATCGATGATCTCCTCTTCCAGGATGCCCTGCTTGATCGCGCCGAAGCGGCGATCGGAGAACTCGCGGCCTCCAGCGTCGGTATCGGCGCGCTCCTCATCGTCGGCGCGCCCCTGCGCTGGGGCGACCGCCTCTTCAACTGCGCGGTGGCGATCAAGGACGGCTTGGTCATCGGCGTCACGCCAAAGGTGTTCCTGCCGAACTATCGCGAATTCTACGAGAAGCGGCACTTCGCCAGCGGCGCGGGCGTTGCAGGTGAAGCCATCCGAATCGGCGGCGTTGAAGCGCCATTTGGCGTCGATCTGCTGTTTGCGGCAGACAAGGCGCGGGACTTCGTCGTCCACATCGAAATCTGCGAGGATCTCTGGGCGCCGCAGCAGCCGAGCACGGCGGGCGCGCTCGCCGGCGCCAAAATTCTCGTCAACGTCTCCGCTTCACCCTCCAACATCGGCAAGGCGCGCCACCGCGACATGCTGTGCGCCACGCAGTCGAGCCGGTGCCTTGCGGCCTACGTCTTCTCGGCGACCGGCCCCGGCGAATCCACCACCGATCTGGCGTGGGACGGACAGGCGGTGATCTACGAGAACGGCGAGCGCCTCGCGGCATCGGATCGCTTTCCCACGAAGTCGCAATACTGCTTCGCAGACGTCGATCTCGATCTCCTGCGCCAAGAGCGCATGAGATTGTCGACCTTCCGCGATGCGCAGGAATTGTCGAGCGCTTCGTTCCGCACGATCTCCTTCCCGTTCACCCCGCCGAAACAGGCTTTGAGCCTTGCGCGACCGCTCGCGCGCTTTCCGTTCGTGCCCGACGATCCGGGCCAGCTCGATTCAGACTGCTTCGAAGCCTACACCATCCAGGTGCGTGGCCTGACCCAGCGCCTTGAAGCGACGGGGACAAAAAAGGTCGTCATCGGCGTCTCCGGCGGACTCGATTCCACGCAAGCGCTGATTGTCTGCGCACAGGCGATGGACTCGCTCAGCTTGCCCCGCGCCAACATCCTTGCTTTCACCATGCCCGGCTTCGCCACGAGCGCCGGCACGAAGGCAAGCGCCGCGGCGCTGTCAAAAGCGCTTGGCGCGACCTATGAGGAACTCGATATCCGCCCGGCGGCAAAGCAACTGCTCGGCGACATGGGCCATCCTTTCGCCAAGGGCGAGGCCGTCCACGACATCACGTTCGAAAACGTTCAGGCGGGGCTGCGCACGGACTACCTCTTTCGCCTCGCCAATCAGCGCGGCGGCATCGTCGTGGGCACCGGCGACCTGTCCGAACTCGCGCTCGGCTGGGCCACCTACGGCGTGGGCGATCACATGTCCCACTACAACGTGAACGCCGGCGCGCCGAAGACCCTGATCCAGCACCTCATTCGCTGGAACGCGCGTCGCGAGACATTTGGAGCCGGCGCATCGAAGGTGCTGTTCGACATTCTCGACAGCGAGATTTCACCCGAGCTCGTGCCGCCGGGACCGGACGGAAGAGTCCAGAGCACCGAAGACACGATCGGCCCCTACGCGCTGCACGATTTCTTCCTGCATTATACGTTGCGCGGCCTCTCGCCCGCAAAGATCGCCTACCTCGCCGAGTGCGCGTGGGCTGACGCATCCTTTGGTGCGTGGCCCGACGGCCTGCCCGACAGCGACAAGCGCGCGTTTTCGCGTACAGAAATCGTGAAGTGGCTCGGCGAATTCGCGCGGCGATTTTTCGGGACAAGCCAGTTCAAGCGGTCTGCGATGCCGAACGGTCCGAAGCTCTCGCCCGGGGGCGCCCTTTCCCCGCGCGGCGACTGGCGCGCACCGTCCGACTCAAGCGCGCGCACATGGCTCGACGCCGTCGCGAAACTGAAGTGACGATGCGCGCGTTCGCTTCCTGAACGCCCGATGAATGTCTGTTCAGCCTCAACGAATGGACATTCAGCCACAGTTCAGCACGCTCCTGAAATGATCTGACTTGGATGGACCCACCCGTCGGTGGATCAAAAGTCCGGCGCCAGCGCTGGCGATCGGACAATCAGAAAGGAGCACGCGATGAAACGTATTTTGATTGCTGCTGCGGCCGTGATGTCTTTCGCTGCGCCGCTTGCCATGACCGCTTCTGCTGAAGCGCATCCGCGCCATCAGCAGGACCGGTACGACCGTGACTACGACAACCGCGACGACCGGCGCGATGAACGTCGCGCACATCGTGACGGCTATCGCGAAGGCCGCTTCGACCAACGTCGTCACAACGGCTACTATGTCGGCGATCGCTGGAACTACGGCCCGCCGCCGCAAGCCTACTACGGTCGTCGCGACGTCCGCGTCGATTACCGCCAGTGGCGTCGCGGCGAACGTCTTCCGGCCTATTATCGCCAGCACTACGCGCCGGTCGACTACCGCTACCACCGCTTGTCGGCCCCGCCGCGTGGGGCGCACTGGGTGCGCGACGACCGCGGCGAGTACCTGCTCGTCGGTATTGCGACGGGCGTGATTCTGGGGCTGGCCCTCGGCCACTAACGCCGTGATCACCGAGTGAATGAACGCCGCTCCGGACCACCGGGGCGGCGTTTTTCTAGGCGAGATCGACGTGGCCGTTGTCCGCGCGCACATCAAGCCGCGAATCGAGCGCGTCGCTATCGACGCCGCCGATCATGACGCGACCGCCCGCCGCCGAGACGATCGCGCATCCGCCGGCCACGTCCCACATCATGCCGCCCGTCTCATGGTACGCGTCCGCACGACCGGCGCCGACGTAGGCGAGTGCACACGCCGCCGAGCCGATCATCCGCACCTTGCGCCAGCGGGTGATGCGTGCGGTGAAAGCCGCCATGGTTTCGGCGTCCGTCGCGGCGCGGGCGGGAATGCCGCTCATCAGCACGCCGCGTTGCGGGTCGGCGACATCGGACACCCGGATGGGCGCACCGTTGAGCCATGCGCCCTCTCCCTCAACGCCGCTGAAAACTTCGTCGAGCGCCGGGCAATCGACAACACCGATCACCGGCACGCCGGCCCGGACGAGGGCGACCGACACGCCCCAGTGCGGGAAGCCCTGTGCGTAGTTCACACTGCCGTCGAGCGGATCGACCGCCCACACCACGTCCTCCGCCGCACCGTCGACCCAGCCGATCTCCTCGGAGAGAATCCGATAGGGCGTCTCGGCGCGCAGTATGTCGATGATGAGCGCCTCGGCGTGGCGATCGGCCTGCAGTTTGACCTCCCGCCCCTCTTCGGACTCCACCGCGCGCCAGGCATCGCGACTGTCGAGCAGGGCGGCGGCGGCGCGAGCGGCGGCGCGTTGTGCGAGGGCGAGGAGTTCGAGGTCCGTCATGCCGCTTACCTAGACGAGGTCGAACGCGCTTGCACGATTTCCCGGACGCGGCGCTTGGCGATCCCGCCCAGGTTTGCTTGAGTGCGCGCGGCTGGCTGGGGACAAGGATGGGCGGCAGTCATGCAGGCGCGGCCGCAGAGGCCGCTACGCTGGAGCGGCGACTTGCCGTGCGACGACGCGCGCGTGCTGATGGCGCAGCCGGTCGCCCTGACGCCGAAGCCCGATCCATTCCTGCCGAGCAGGAGATCATCGACGCCATTGATCAGGAGCGCGGCAAGCTGCTGCGCGATCGCGCCTCGATCGCCACAAGTCTCGAACAGGGTTGGCGCCGGCTCGCGACGTCCGCCGACGAAATCGAGATGCACTCTGCCGCCGCGCGGCTGTCCCTGCGACAGATGGAAGGCCGATTGCGCCTCTCGCTCGAGACCGCCGCCGCTCGGGCGGAGGAAGCCGCCGGCGATCTCGATGCATTCAAGCGACGCGAGCAGGTGCGCTGGCGGGCGCGGACGCCAGAGTCGCTAACGCTCTCGACAGGCATGCTCGTCGGCCTCGTCGCCATCGAGGCTGTGGCCAGCGCGCCGATCTTCGCGGACGCCATGAACGGCGGTCTGGCGCAGGGCTACATGGCGGCGGTGACTCTCAGCGGCCTCAACGCCAGCATCGGCCTTATCGGCGGCTTCTTCGGCATTCGTTACCTGCAGCGGCGCGACGCGACGTTGAAGTGGCTGGGCGGTCTCTGCACCCTCGCGGCGGTCGCGTTCGGCATCTTCTTCAACGTGTTCGCGTCGCTTTGGCGGGCGCGTGCGGTGGAGGACATCGAACGCGCCGAGGCGCTGCGCGCCATGCAACGCGGAAAGCCGTTCGACGCGGAAGTTCTCGCGGGCCAGAGTGATGCGCTCTCGCTGCTCTTCGACACGCGCCACGGCGAGACGTTCATCCTGCTGGTGCTGGGGATCATCGTGCTGATCGGCGCGCTGGTCAAAGGCGCGACCGGCTTCGACGATCCCGTACCCGATCACGGTGCGCTCACGCGGGCGGCGGAACGTGAACAGGAGGACTTCGCCGATGCGCAGGAAGACGCGCTCGAAGCGCTCGACGAGCCCATCACCTCAGCGCGACAAAAAATCGATGCCCTGATGGTCGAACGTCGCACGGCGCTGGCGGCGATCCGCACGCAGTACGATGACGCCGAAGCAAAGCTGCACGCGCTTGATGTTCGGCTCGACGATCTCGCTCTTGCGCAGGCCATGCTCATCGAAACCTATCGTGTCGCCAACATGGCGGCGCGGCGAACGCCTCCCCCGCCCGGCTTCATGACCCCACCGCCGCAACCGGACTCTCCGCCGGATGCGCTTGAGCGCGCGGGCGGATTGCGCGCCCAGGCGGAAGCCGCGCTCTCGAACCTTGCCGTCACCGCACGCCGCGAGATCGAGGCGCTGATCGTCGAGCGCGAAGCGGTGGAGCAGCGACTGCGCGGGAGCGCCGCATGAATCGGCGCGCCGGGAAGGAAGCGCGCAAGCGGCGCAAGGACGCTCTGGGCATGGGGCTCATCGTTGTCGTACTGGCAGCGCTCGGCGGTCTCGGTTTTGCGGCGATGCAGATGCGGACGCCGGCGCACGATTCCGAGACGCTTTGCCTTCTCGACAAGCCCCCTCCCCTGCACACGCTGATCCTCGTCGACGCGACGGACCGGCTGAATGCGCGTCACCAGAAGCGTCTGAAGGCCGTCGTGCGGGAAGAAGTCGCGCGCCTGCCGCGCTGGGGGCGCCTCACGTTGATGAGCCTTCGCCCGGATGCGGAGCGCGAACCGCGCCTCCTGTTTTCCGCCTGCACGCCCGGTGATCGCAGCGACGCAAATCCGATCTGGGAAAATGTCGCCGCGCTGGAACAGAACCGCGCGGATTTCTTCGACGAGCCGCTCGACGCTGCGCTCTCCGGCGCGAAGGGCGGACGCAGCGCGGAAGGTTCGCCGATCGTGGAGGGCCTGTACGCCGCCGCGAGCGATCCCGATTTTTCCGGAGAACGCCGTCGACTCGTCCTCATCAGCGATCTGCTGCAGTACGCGCCGGGCCGCTTCTCGCTCTACGATGCGACACAGACATGGGAAAAGTATCGCGCTTCGCAAGGGGCGCTGCGATCGCCGCCGGATCTCGACGACGTCGCGGTACGCGTCGTTGTGCTCGAACGCGCCGATCGCGGTGATGCGCAAATGAATGCGCGAAAAACTTTCTGGACGCCGTACTTCGACGATGGCGGCGCCGCAGACGTTGCGTGGAGCGAGTGAGAACGCTCAGTCGATGCACATCGACGATTTGACTTGCCCGCCGTCCACTTCCGAGAAGCAGCCGAACTGCGTCGCGTATCGCTGGCACCTGCCGGTCGCGGCGTCGTTCGGGAGCTGGTCGCCTTCCTCGTGATCGAGAATGCACAGCCCCGCGCAATCGGACTTGTTGCGGCATGTCTTGCCGGCGTCGGCGTAGGGAATACGGCAGACCTGGCGTTGCAACCGGCCCACAGTGTCGACGACTCCGCCGCGGGCCGCGCACCCCGCGATATCTGTGTTGTCGGACGCCGTCGCGCCGGCGGCGGCTTGGGCGACGGGTGGCGCGGCCGACGCCCCTTCAGCGGTTTCCGTTTTCGGCGCACATGCACAAAGCACCGCGAAAGCCGCCGCGACGATGAATTTCTGAATGCTCATTTCACGCCCCGCAGAAAATTGATCATGCCGGAGAAGTCCTTTTCCGATCCACCGTTCGCCGCGTAAAGCCCATAGAGCGCCTCTGCCTGCGCGCCGAGCGGCGTGGAGGCGCCCGCCTTCGCCGCCGCTTCCTGCGCGAGCTTCAGGTCCTTCAGCATCATCGCGGTCGCGAAGCCCGGCGCATAGTCGCGGTTGGCCGGTGACGTCGGCACCGGGCCGGGCACCGGGCAATAGCTCGTCATCGACCAGCTCTGCCCCGACGCTTTCGACGAGATGTCGAAGAATTTCTGCGGGTCGAGACCGAGCTTCTCGGCGAGCGCGAAGGCTTCGCATGTGCCGATCATCGAGATGCCGAGCAGCATGTTGTTGCAAATCTTGGCCGCCTGCCCCGCGCCGTGATCGCCGGCGCGGATGATCGCCTTGCCCATGCCGGTCAGAATTTTCTCCACGTCCGGAAAGAGTGCTTCGGCGCAGCCGACCATGAAAGTCAGCGTGCCGCCGTTCGCCGCTGCGATCCCGCCGCTTACCGGCGCATCGGCGAAGCGGAAGCCTTGCGCCTCCATGTCCTTGCCCACGGCGCGCGCAGACTCCACGTCGATCGTCGAGCAGTCTATGAAGAGCGCGCCCTTCTTCGCGGCGGGCGCGACCTGTTCTCCGTAGACGGCGCGCACATGCGGGCCGGCGGGCAGCATTGTCACCACCACGTCGGCATCGGCGACAGCGGCGGCGACCGTGGCGGCGGGTTTCGCTCCCGCCTCGCCGGCCCGCTTCAGCGCGTCGGCGCTGAGGTCGAACGCGGCGACCGCGTGTCCGGCCTTCACGAGATTGGCGGCCATGCCGCCACCCATGTTGCCGAGGCCGATGAAAGCGATGGACGTCACGATGCTTCCTCCGAATTATCCACAGACCTTCCCCGCGCGATGACATTCAGTTCACGGACACTTTCCGCGCGGGTCTGGCTCCATTTCCGACTCACCTTAGCTTGCCGGTTCAAGAATGGCAGGGAGCGGGACCTTTGAGTTTCTCTTGGCAGGGCGCCAGCGGGCGCTGGTACGAATTCGAAGTGGCGCGCGCGAAGAGGGCTTGGGAGCCGGTTGGCGGCCTCTACATGTTCGTGAAGCCGGGCGACCTGCCGACCATGGAAGCCGGTGGTCCCACCTGCCTCTATCTGGCGCAGACCGCGAGCTTTTCCGAAAGCCTTGCACGCCATGACGCCTGGGGCGCGGCCCAATCGCTGGGCGCGGCGGAGATCCACCTTCTCATCGTGCACGATCCCGCCAAGCGCGCGCTGATCGAGCAGGACATCTACAAGTCCCACACCCCGGTCCTGAACCGCCAGCAGGCGCGTCCGGCGGCCATGCAGATGGGCGCGGTGAGCGGCGCGAACCCGCCGCAGCCCTATCGCGGGTACGGCGGGGCGGTGGCGTAGACTTCATGCCGGACCGCGCAGCGCCGATGCGCATGCGGAGGCGCCGCCAGACTCCGAAGAATCTCGCGTGATTTAAGCATGGATATGCGCAGCGGGAGCTGCGCGGTCCGGTTTCGATAGTCATGATGTATCTGCAGCTTCGGCGGCAGGCGCGAGCGCAGACATGCGCAGTGCAATCATCACGGCGATCACCGTGACGACAGCGCCGGGCACGGCGCCGTTCTTCGGCAAGCGCGCGATGGCGCACTTCACCACTTTGTCGAACTTCGCCAGCGCATCGCGCATCTGCGCGACCGTGCGCAGCGGAATCCCGCGCGTGAAAGCATGCACGATGCGCGCGTGTCGCCGCTGAAAACCAAGGACGCCGTTCGGTCGGCGCGTGAAGTTCGGACGATCGACGGGAAACGTCAGGCGCGAACACATCGACAGGAAAATTAGTCGGCGGATATCGCGGCGCGCGGTGCGGATGTCGTTCTGGAATTCCAGCCGCCAGGCACGCGGCAGGCGCACGTGCGCCATCAGCCACGCGACGACCTGCAGGAGCCACAGGTGCAGATCGCGCGCCGCGGCGGCATAGGCGTCGCGGCGGTGACGTAGCGGTCGAACGACTTGCATCTCTGGCTCTCCTCTTCGCGGCACCGGGACCATCCCGGCGAAACGTGAGGAGGAGTGTCCACCGGCTTTTGACCCGGTCGGATAAAAAGACATGCGTTTGTTGGCGCGCATGGGCTGCAGCCCGAAAAGCGAGGGACGAAGCCCCGCTTCGTCCCTCGAAATCACGAAAAATCGACTTAGCGGATCTTGTAATTAGCGTTTTTCCTAATTAGTCTCTCCCCTATGAACGAGGTCTTCAAAGCCCTGTCCCACCCTACGCGCCGCAAGGTCCTGGCGATGCTCCGCGAACGGCCGATGGCGTCCGGCGAAATCGCCGCCGCCTTCGACGTCGCGTGGCCGACCATGACCACGCACCTCACCGCCCTGAAGGACGCCGGCCTCGTCACCGCCGAGCGCGAGGGCACGAGCATCCGCTACCGGGTCAATGCCTCGGTGATGGAGGAGGCGGTGGCGGCGCTGATGGAGCTGATGGGTGCCGGCAAGGACGCCGAGGCGACGACGAACACTGTGAAAGGAGAGAAATCATGATGCGCACGGGACTCATATTTTCTGCAGCCGCCGTGGCGGTGATGGCCGGCGCATCGTGGTGGATGGGACAGAATATTCCCGCCGACGTCGCCCAGCTGCCGGTGCACTGGGGCGCGGACGGCCGGCCCGATCGCTTCCTGCCGCGCGACGAGGCGCTCGCGACCTACTGGTTTCTGCCCGGCCTCGCGGTGGTCATGGCGATCATCTTCGCCATTTTGCCGTCGATCGACCCGCTGAAGGGCAACATCGAGCGCTCCGCGCGCGCTTACCTGACGGCGTGGATCGGCGTTATGGCCATGTTCGCGCTCGTTTCCGTCGGCATCGCGATGATGACGACGCAGGCTGCTGCGGGAAGTACGGGCTCCAACCAGTTCGTGCGCTGGATCATGGCGGGCGTGGGCGTGCTCTTCATCTTCCTCGGCGACGCCATGCCAAAGACGCGGCCCAACTTCTTCGTCGGCGTGCGCACGCCATGGACGCTGACGAGCGATCTCGCATGGCAGAAGACGCATCGCCTTGCGGGCTGGCTCTTCGTGCTGGTGGGGTTCTGGGCGATCGTGGCGGCGTTCATGCTGAACGGGATCGCGCTCGCCTTCGCGGTGACGGGGCCGATCCTCGTCGTCACGGCGCTCTGCGCGATCTACTCCTGGTTCGTCTGGAAGAGTGACCCCGACAAGCGCCAGTCGATCCGGAACGGGGCGCATTGAACCGCGCAAATTGACCCCGAATTGACCGTGGCGGGCTCCTGCCGTATGGAGCCCGCCATCGCGCCCAGTCTTGAAGCGCGCCTCAGCCCGCCCACGTTCTGATGAACCGGAGGCTGGCCGAGGTCCCCCGCCCGACGTGATCGTCCGGCGGGGCGCTTTGCGTTTGGGTGTTTGGAGAGACCATGTTCGACGTCTTGCAGGAACGGCTTTCAGGGGTTTTCGACCGGCTCACCGGTCGCGGCGCCCTGACCGAAGCGGACGTGGACGCGGCGCTCCGCGAGGTCCGCGTGGCGCTGCTGGACGCGGACGTCGCCCTGCCGGTGGTGAAGGACTTCATCGCCAAGGTCCGCACCGAGGCCATCGGCGAGGCGGTGATCCGCTCGGTCACGCCGGGCCAGATGATCATCAAGATCGTGCATGACGCGCTGGTCGATACGCTCGGCGGCAACGACCTGCCAGGCCTCCTGCGCATCGACGGCGAACCGCCGAACGTCATCATGATGGCGGGCCTGCAGGGCTCCGGCAAAACCACCACCTCCGGCAAGATCGCCAACCGCCTGAAGACGCTCGAGAAGAAGCGCGTGCTGATGGCCTCGCTCGACGTGCGCCGCCCGGCGGCGATGGAGCAGTTGGCTATCCTTGGCAAATCCATCGGCGTCGACGTGCTGCCGATCGTGGCGGGGCAACAACCCGCGGACATCGCGCGTCGCGCCATCCAGGCCGCCAAGCTCGGCGGCCATGACGTTCTCATCCTCGACACCGCGGGCCGCACCACGCTCGACGAGCAGATGATGAGCGAAGCCGCCGAGATCGCGAAGATCGCGACGCCCGGCGAAGTGCTGCTCGTCGCCGACAGCCTCACCGGCCAGGACGCGGTGGAGACCGCCAAGCGCTTCCATGAACGCCTGCCGCTGACGGGCCTCGTGCTCACGCGCGCCGACGGCGACGGTCGCGGCGGCGCAGCACTTTCCATGCGCGCGGTGACGGGCCTGCCGATCAAGTTCCTCGGCGCGGGCGAAAAGCTCGATGCGCTGGAAGCGTTCGACGCGCGCCGCGTGGCGGGCCGCATCCTCGGCGCCGGCGACATCGTCAGCCTCGTGGAAAAAGCCGCCGCCAATGTCGATCGCGACGATGCGGAGAAGATGGCGAAGAAATTCGCCAAGGGTCAGTTCGATCTCGACGATCTCGAAAAGCAGCTCGGCCAGATGCTGCAGATGGGCGGCCTCAAGGGCCTGATGGGCATGCTGCCCGGCGTCGCGAAAATGAAAAAGCAGATGGAAGGCGCCAATCTCGACGATCGTCAGGTGCGCCGCCAGATCGCCGTCATCCGCTCGATGACGAAAGCGGAAAAGAAAAAGCCCGACCTGCTCAACGCCTCGCGCCGCAAGCGCATCGCGAAAGGCGCCGGCGTCGACGTGGCGGAAGTGAACCGGCTGCTGAAAATGCACCGCAACATGGCCGACATGGTGAAATCCATGGGCAAGGGAAAGATGCCGGCCGCGCTCGCGGGCATGGGCGGTCAGCAAGGTGGAGGCGGCATGCGCATGCCGTCACCTGAGCAGATGAAAGCCATGCAGGCGCAGATGCAGAAAACCGGCGGCGGTTTGCCGGGATTGCCGGGACTTCCCGGTCTGCCCGGCGCGAAGAAAGACAACTGAGTTCAACGAACGACGCTTCGGCCCACGTCATCCCGGCCAGGCGAACCGAACCCGGGATGACATCGAAACTGAGAGAGAAGAGAAATGTCCCTGAAGATCCGTCTGGCCCGTGGCGGCGCCAAGAAGAAGCCGTTCTACTCGATCGTCATCGCCGACAGCCGCGCGCCGCGCGACGGCAAGTTCATCGAGAAGGTCGGCACGTATAACCCCGTGCTGCCGTCGACCGACGAAAAGCGCGTCGTGCTGAAGGCCGAGCGCATTACCGAATGGCTCGGCAAGGGCGCGCTGCCGACCGACCGCGTCGCGCGCATGCTCGACGTCGCGGGCATCAAGCCGCGCGAAGCGCGCTCGAACCTCGAAAAGGCCAAGCCCGGCAAGAAGATGCAGGAACGCGCGGACGCCGCAGCCGCAGCCAGCGCGCCGGCGGAAGGCGCCGAAGGCTGATCCGCGCATGAGCGCCCTCACCTTGCTTGGCTGGGCGCTCATGGCTGTCGCGGTGCTTATGTGGCTCGCCCTCATCGCCGTCCCCTTCGCGCCGCAGCTTGAGGGCCGGCGCATGGGGACGGCAGTGCTCCTCTGGCTGGGCGGGGAAACACTCTTCGCGCTCGGCGCGCTGGCCGCCGCACCCGCGCTGCTGAAATCGCACTGGCTCCGCAAGCTGCTGGGGCGTGAAAAGCCATGATGGCCGCAAGCGCAAACGCCCTCCCTCCCCCCTCGCGGGGGAGGGCCGGGGTGGGGGGGGCGGTGGTTCGACCGGTGGACGCTTCCTCTCCGCAATTCCTTGAACGCTCCACCGCCCCCCCGCCCCCTGCCCCCGCCCCGCGAGGGGGCGGGGGTTCTGCCTTGGTTCCACGTCATGTCTGACCAATCCCGCAATCATCCGCGCGGCCTTGGGCTCGCGAAAAAACTGCGTCGCGACGCGACGCCGGCGGAGCGAGCGCTGTGGGACGTGTTGCGCGGCGGCGAAGGCCCTCGCTGGCGTCGGCAGGCGCCGATCGGGGATTACATCGTCGACTTCGTCTGCTTCGAAGCGCGCGTGATCGTCGAACTCGACGGCGGCGTGCACGACGATGATGTCATCGCATCGCGCGATCTCGCACGGCAGAAATGGCTGGAGTCCGAGGGCTTCACGGTGCTGCGGTTCGAGAATGTGCAGGTGCTGCATGATGCGAAAGCTGTTGCGGACGAAGCGCGCACACTTGTTTCAGCTCGCATGGCTGTCCGCGAACGGGACGCCCTCCCTCCCCCCTCGCGGGGGAGGGCCGGGGTGGGGGGGGCGGTGGTTCGACCGGTGGATTCCGCTTCACCGACACACCCTGAACATTCGACCGCCCCCCCGCCCCCTGCCCCCGCCCCGCGAGGGGGCGGGGGTTCAGATATGGTCCTCGTCGGCGCCATCGCCGGCGCGTTCGGTGTGCGCGGCGAGGTGCGGGTGCGGAGCTTTACGGCGGCGCCGGAGGGCGTTGTGTCGTATGGGCCGCTCTACGACGCCGAAGGGCGTCTGGTGATGACGCCGAAGCGCTGGCGCGAGATCAATGACGGCCTCGCCGTCACCGCGCCCGAGATCAAGGATCGCGATGCGGCGGAGGCGTTGAAGAGCACGGCTTTGCACGTGCCGCGCAGCGTGCTGCCGCCCGCAGAGGAAGACGAGTTCTACCACATCGACCTGATCGGCTGCCGCGTGGAGACGCTGGCGGGCGAAGCGGTGGGCGAGATTATCGCTGTGCAGGATTTCGGCGCGGGCGATCTGCTGGAAGTGCGCGCCGGCGGCAAGACGCTCTATTTCTCGTTCACAAAAGAAGTCGTGCCGCACGTGGACATCGCCGCGCGTCGCGTGGTCGTCGCCCCGCCGACCGAAACCGAAATCGTGACGGAATGAACTTCGCCGCCACCGTCCTCACGCTCTACCCCGAAGCCTTTCCCGGCGCGCTGGGCGTGTCGCTTCTCGGCAAGGCGCTGAGCGAGAAGCGCTGGTCTCTCGACACCGTGCAGATCCGCGATTTCGGCGACGGCCCGCACCACAAGGTCGATGACGCGCCCGCCGGCGGCGGCGCGGGCCTTGTGATGCGCCCGGACGTGGCGGCGGCGGCGATCGACAGCGTGGCGCTGAACAATCGCCCGCTTCTGTTTCCGAGCCCGCGCGGCAAACCCTTTACGCAGGCCATGGCGCGGGAGTGGGCCGCCGGCCCCGGCCTCGTGATCTTCTGCGGCCGCTTCGAGGGTCTCGACGAGCGCGTCATCGAAGCGCGCGGAATGACCGAGGTCTGCGTTGGAGATGCGGTGCTGATGGGCGGCGAGGTGGCGGCGCAGCTCATCCTGGAGGCCACCGTGCGGCTCCTGCCGGGCGTGCTCGGCAACGAGCAGTCGGCGCTGGAAGAAAGCTTTGAGGACGGCCTGCTTGAGCACCCGCAATACACAAAGCCCCGCATCTGGGAGGGTCGCGATACCCCGGAGGTCCTGCTGTCCGGGGATCACGCCAAGGTCGCGGCATGGCGGAAGGCGGAGCGCGTGCGGCTGACGCAGGCCCGGCGGCCGGACCTGCTGAAGGACTGACCCTCTCGCGCAAGCGGGAGAGGGGAATCCGAGACTGGACAAAACCGCCCCGCCCGCCTATACGCCCCGCTCTTTACGCACACTCTTTCGGAAGCGGCGGGGAAACCCGGCTCGCTCGCGTGGCACATGAACCTGATCCAGACCCTCGAAAAAGAAGAAGTCGCCCGCGTCACGGTCGGCAAGAAGATCCCCCACTTTTCCGCCGGCGACACGCTGCGCGTGAACGTGAAGATCAAGGAAGGCGAGCGCGAGCGGGTCCAGGCCTATGAAGGCGTCTGCATCGCGCGCTCGGGTTCGGACCTGAACGCGAGCTTCACCGTCCGCAAGATCTCCTTCGGCGAAGGCGTGGAGCGCGTGTTCCCGCTGTTCTCGCCGTCGCTGGATTCCATCGAGGTCGTGCGTCAGGGCAAGGTCCGCCGCGCGAAGCTGTATTACCTGCGCGATCGCCGCGGCAAATCGGCCCGCATCATCGAACGCAAGGGCGGCGCCCGTGGCGAAGGCTACGAAGGCGAAGCGGCTCCGGCGCCGGAAGAAACCGCCGCCGAGTAATCGGACCGGTTTTCGAGTTTTGCAGGGCCCCGGCGCAAGTCGGGGCCTTTGTGTTTTGGCCTTCCATTCCCTTCTCCCCCTCGCGGGAGAGTAAGGGTTCATCACCACATCCCCTGTCCGCCAACGCCCATCTGTGACAAACACCGCCCGTGACTGAAACGCTTTCCCCCGCACGCATCGACGAAGAGACCGTCGAGATCGTGACGCTCGGCTGCCGCCTGAACGTGGCGGAGAGCGACGCGATGCGCACGCATGCGAGCGACGCCGGGCTTTCGGACGCCGTCATCTTCAACACCTGCGCCGTGACTGCGGAAGCCGTGCGTCAGGCGCGCCAAGCGATCCGGCGCGCGCGCCGCGAGCGGCCTGACGCCACGATCATTGTCACCGGCTGCGCTGCGCAGATCGACCCCGCATCGTTCGCGAACATGCCGGAAGTCGATCGCGTGATCGGCAATACCGAGAAGATGTCGCCCGCCGCCTTCGCACCCGACCTCGGCGCGCGCGTGCTGGTGGCCGACATCATGACGGTGCGCGAGACCGCGCCGCATCTGGCGGACGGCTTTTCCTCGCGCACGCGCGCCTATGTGCAGGTGCAGAACGGCTGCGATCACCGCTGCACCTTCTGCATCATCCCCTATGGTCGCGGAAATTCGCGCAGCGTGCCTGCCGGGGCCGTGATCGAGCAGATCAACGCCCTCGTCGCGCGCGGCTGCCCGGAAGTGGTGCTGACGGGCGTCGATCTCACATCGTGGGGGTCGGACCTGCCAGGGACGCCGCAGCTGGGCAACCTCGTCGCGCGCATCCTCAAGCTCGTGCCGGATCTGCCGATGCTGCGCCTCTCGTCGCTCGACGTGATCGAGATGGACGAGGCGCTCTTCGACCTCGTCACCAGCGAGCCGCGCATCGCGCCGCACCTGCATCTCTCGCTGCAGCACGGCCACGACATGATCCTGAAGCGCATGAAGCGCCGCCACGGTCGCGACCAGTCGATCGACCTCTGCACGCGGCTGAAGGCGGCGCGGCCGGAAATGGCGCTCGGCGCCGATTTCATCGCCGGCTTCCCGACCGAAACCGAAGAGCACTTCCAGGGCACGCTCGATCTCGTGGCGGACTGCGATCTCTCCTATCTGCACGTCTTCCCGTTCAGCCCGCGCGAAGGCACGCCCGCCGCGCGCATGCCGCAACTGCCGCGTCCGCTGATCAAGGCGCGCGCGGCGCGGCTGCGGGATGTGGGCGCGCAGGTGCTCGCGCGCCATCTCGATCGCTGGGTTGGTCAGGACGTGACGGCGCTCGTCGAGGAAGACGGCAGCGCGCGCCTTTCCGACTTCACGCGCGTGCGCCTAGCCGTTGGCGATGACCGGGCGGGTGACTACATCCGCGTCCGCGCCCACGGGCATGACGGCGAAGCATTGATCGGCGCGGTTCTCTGATGGGCGGCTTTCTAGGGTTCGGAAAGAAGAAGGACGCAGCGCCCGAAGCGCCGCAGCCGGAGAAGAAGGATTTCTTCGGCCGGCTGTTCGACGGGCTGTCGAAGTCCTCCGCAAAGCTCACCGACGACGTCACCGGCGTCTTCACCAAGAAGCTGCTCGACCAGCAGACGCTCGACGATCTCGAAGAAATGCTGATCCGCGCCGACATGGGCCCGCAGGCAGCGGCGAAGATCACCGGCATGATCGCCAAGGATCGCTTCAACCGCGAGATGGGCGACAACGAAGTGCGCCTCGCGCTGGCCGACGCCGTCACCGAAGTGATGAAGCCGCGCGAGCGTCCCCTCGATCTCACCGACAGCGTGCGGCCGCGCGTGGTGCTGGTGGTCGGCGTGAACGGCTCAGGCAAGACGACGACGATCGGCAAGCTGTGCTGGCTCTTGTCGCAGAGCGGCGCGAAGGTCGTGGTCGGCGCGGCGGATACGTTCCGTGCAGCGGCCATCGAACAGCTCGGCGTGTGGGCGGAGCGCTCGGGCGCGACGTTCGTCGCCAAGGGTCAGGGCGCCGATGCGGCGGGCGTTGCGTATGAGGCGGCGGCGCTCGGCAAGGCGCAAGGCGCCGATGTGGTGCTGATCGACACCGCCGGCCGCTTGCAGAACCGCGCGGAGCTGATGGGCGAACTCGACAAGATCATGCGCGCGATCCGCAAGGTGGACGACGACTTCCCGCACGAGACGCTTCTGGTGCTCGACGCCACCGTCGGCCAGAACGCGCTCTCGCAACTGGAAGCATTCCGCACCACGGCCGACATCACAGGCCTCGTGATGACCAAGCTCGACGGCACGGCGAAAGGCGGCGTGCTCGTCGCGATCGCCGATCTGCACGCGCTACCCATCCACTTCATCGGCGTTGGTGAGAGCGCCGAAGACCTCCAGCCCTTCAATGCCGCCGCCTACGGGCGTGCGCTTGCGGGCGTGAAAAGCTAGAGACCATGCTGCAGTTTGAAGATCTCACCTACCGCATCGGCGGCCGGCCCCTGTTCGACGGCGCGAGCGCCTTCATCGCCGACGGCTGGAAAGTCGGCCTGATCGGGCGCAACGGCACGGGTAAGTCGACCTTGCTGCGCCTGATCCGCGAGGAAGCAGGCAAAGGCGACGGCTCGATCCGCATCAAGCGCGGCGCACGCATGGGTTTCGTCGCGCAGGAAGTCGCCGCGACCGACGAGCCGCTGCTGGAAGTGGTGCTGGCGGCGGACGAGGAACGTCACGCACTGATGCAGGAGGCGGAAACCGCCACCGATCCGCACCGCATCGCCGAAATCCACATGCGCCTCTTCGACATCGATGCGCATTCGGCGGAAGCGCGCGCGGCGGAAATTCTCGTCGGCCTCGGCTTCGAGCAAGGCGATCTCACCCGCGCGACGCGCGAGTTCTCCGGCGGCTGGCGCATGCGCGCGGCGCTCGCGGGCGTGCTGTTCTCGACCCCGGACCTGTTGATCCTCGACGAGCCGACGAACTATCTCGATCTCGAAGGCGCCTCGTGGCTTGAGTCCTATCTGCGTAAGTATCCCAACACCGTCGTCGTGGTGAGCCACGACCGCGAAATGCTGAACCGTTCGGTGACGCACATTCTCGCGCTTGCGGATCTGAAACTCGAAATCCACCCCGGCGGCTACGACACCTATCTGCGCAAGCGCGCCGAGAAGGTTGCCAACCTCGCGTCGCAGAAGGTGAAGCAGGACGCCGAGCGCGAGCACCTGCAGAAATTCGTCGACCGCTTCCGCGCGACGGCGTCGAAGGCGCGCCAGGCGCAAAGTCGCATCAAGATGATCGAGAAGATGAAGGACATCAGCGTGCCGCTCGCGGACCGCGCGACGCCCTTCAAGTTCGAAGACCCGCAGGAACTCGCCGATCCGCTGCTGCAGCTGGAAGACGCCGATCTCGGCTATGTCGAGGGCGTGCCGGTTCTGCGCAACGTGAACTTCCGCCTCGATCACGACGATCGCATCGTCATCATCGGCCCGAATGGTCAGGGCAAGACGACGCTGGTGAAGTCGATCGGCGCGCGTCTCCAGTTACTGAAGGGCGCGCGACGCGCCTCGAAGGCGGTGAAGATCGGCTATTTCAGCCAGGATCAGCTCGACGAACTGCACGCGGGCGAAACACCGCTCGATCACATCCGCGATCTCGCGCCCAATCTCAGCCCCGCGCAGCATCGCAGCATCGCCGCGCAGATGGGCTTCGGGCACGAAAAGATCCAGACGCCCGTTGAGAAGCTCTCCGGCGGTGAGAAGGTGCGTCTGCTGCTTGGCCTGATGGCCTACACCAAGCCGCACGTGCTGATCCTCGACGAACCGACGAGCCACCTCGACATCGACAGCCGCGAAGCGCTGATCCACGCGCTCAACGACTACAACGGCGCGGTGCTGCTGATTACGCACGATGTCTATCTCGCGGAAGCGTGCGCGGATCGTCTGTGGCTCGTCCACAACGGGCGCGCCAAGCAATACGACGGCGATCTCTCGGACTATCGCGCGCTGGTGCTCAGCGCCGATCGCCCTGCAACGAGCGGCGCGGCGAAGGGCCAGTCGACGAAGCCGCTGTCTGCAGCGGCGGAAGACGCCGCCAAGAAGCCGTCGCTCAGCACGCTCAAGCACAAGGTCGCCGAGTTCGAGAAGGAAATGGACACGTTCCAGCGCGACATCTCGCGCATCGACGTCGCCATCGCAGCCCCCGGCCTCTTCGAACGCGATCCCGCCCGCGGCGCGGCGCTTAGCAAGGATCGCGCGGCGCTGACGCAGCATCTGCAGCAGGCCGAGGAACGCTGGCTCGAGGCGAGCGAAGCGCTTGATGCGGCGAAGAAGGCCGGCCCGTGAGCGAGACACCCGCGCCGCCCGTCATCTATGTCGATGCGGACGCGTGCCCGGTGAAGGAAGAGAT